>Ga0209304_1000006_pt1 | contig 162821 bp, 140 predicted proteins | sample COGITO_mtgs_1004_4_FD_184789 | JGI IMG/M metagenome (GOLD analysis project Ga0209304, IMG submission 184789) | Pelagic marine microbial communities from North Sea - COGITO_mtgs_100423 (SPAdes) (version 2) | ecosystem: Environmental > Aquatic > Marine > Epipelagic ...
ATGACATAATTTGGGCTCTGGCGGAATGACATAATTTAGGGTCTGTAGAATGACGCAGTGCACCAACAAGGCATAAACAATACTTATGGATTATCTACCACTATTTCACAACCTTAAGGGTCGGCGCATTGTTGTTGTCGGCGGCGGTGAGATTGCGCTGCGTAAAGTTCGTTTGGTGCAGCAAGCCAGTGCTCTTATTACCATTATCGCCAAAGACTTTTGCCCAGATCTTCTTGAGATGGACAAGGCTGATAAAGAGCATGGCTGTAATGGTCTTGAGCTTATTACTGCCGGCTATGAGCATCATCATTTGCAGAAGTATCCCGACACGGTGATGGTGATTGCGGCCACCAATGATCGCGATCTAAATCGGCTGGTATCCGAGCATGCTCAGGCGGCTAATATGCTGTCGAATGTGGTGGATGATCCGGGTTTCTCTACGGTGATTTTCCCCTCTATTGTTGATCGGTCTCCTATTCAAATTGCTATTTCCAGCGGCGGTGATGCGCCGGTTTTGGTGCGGTTGTTGCGCACTAAATTTGAGGCGCTGCTGCCTGCGGGTATGGCAAAGCTGGGGTCGCTGGCGGGTAGTTTTCGCGAGCGGGTTAAGGCGAAGTTTTCTAATGGCGCGGACCGCAAGGCGTTTTGGGAGGAGGTGTTTTATGGGCCCATTGCTGAGCAGGCTTATGCCAATAACTTGGCTGAAGCTGAGCGTCTGTTGGCGGACAAATTAGAAAATACCTCGGAGTTTAAAACCGGCGAAGTCTATCTGGTGGGTGGCGGTCCGGGCGACCCTGATCTGCTTACCTTCAAAGCACTGCGCCTAATGCAGCAGGCTGATATTGTACTTTACGATCGCCTGGTATCGCCTGAGGTGCTTAACCTGGTGCGCCGGGATGCCACGCGTATCTATGTGGGTAAAACCGCCGGCGACCATCCGGTGACCCAAGACAATATCAATCAAAAACTGGTCGACTATGCCCTTGAGGGCAATCGGGTGGTGCGCCTCAAGGGCGGCGATCCGTTTATTTTTGGTCGCGGCGGGGAAGAGATCGAAACGCTGGCTGAGCATGGTATTCCGTTTCAGGTGGTGCCGGGTATTACGGCGGCGTCGGGTTGTGCGAGTTATGCGGGTATTCCCCTAACCCATCGAGATCACGCTCAGTCGGTGCGCTTTATTACTGGGCATCTGCGCTCTGGCGAGATAGACCTAAATTGGCCTGAGCTGGTGCAGCCCAACCAGACACTGGTGTTTTATATGGGCCTCAGCGGCATGGAAACTATTTGTCAGCGGTTAAAAGACAACGGCCTAGATGCCCAAACCCCGACGGCATTAATCGAGAAGGGCACTACGGATAATCAGCGGGTATTTATTGGCGATCTTGATAGTCTACCGGGTATTGTTCGCGAGGCGAAGGCGAAGGCACCGACACTTATTATTGTGGGTCATGTGGTTAGCCTACGCGACAAATTGGCTTGGTTTAATCTTAAGGAAGAAACGTAAATGACCACTGAATTTGATTACGATCTGTTTGTTATTGGCGCCGGTTCTGGCGGTGTTCGTGCGGCCCGTATGGCGGCGTCGAAGGGTAAAAAGGTGGCGGTAGCCGAAGAGCGTTATCTGGGTGGTACCTGTGTGAATGTGGGCTGTGTCCCTAAAAAACTGTTTGTCTATGCCTCCCAGTTTCCTGAGTTATTTCATGCCAGTAAGGGTTATGGCTGGTCGGGTATTGAAAGTCCGAGCCTGGACTGGGCGACTCTGCGAGATAATAAAACCACTGAGATCGAGCGTCTTAATGGTATCTATAACAATCTTATTGATAACAGTGGCGCGGATCTATTTGATGGCCGCGCGACCATTGCAGGGCCGCATTTAGTAGTGGTTAACGGCAAAACCTACAGGGCGAAAGTGATTCTGGTTGCCACTGGCGGCTGGCCCTATATCCCTGAATTCCCCGGCAGTGAACATGCGATTAGCTCTAACGAAATGTTCTTTCTCGATGCTCTGCCCAAGACTGCGGTCGTGGTGGGTGGCGGTTATATTGCGGTGGAGTTTGCCGGTATTTTAAATGGCCTGGGTGTTGAGACCCATTTGATTTACCGTGGCCCAAACCTGCTTAAGTCGTTTGATCGCGAGATGAGCGACAAGATCAAAGAGGGCATGATCGCCAAGGGTGTGAACGTGCATCTGAATACTGAAATTAACGAGATCACCAAGACCGATGGCGGGCTTCTCAATGTCGCGTTGAACAACCAGGCTGATATGGCGGCGGGTTTGGTGCTCTATGCGACGGGCAGGGTGGCTAATACGGCCAATCTTGGCCTTGAGAGCACGGCAACTGTGCTGGCAAACAATGGCGCGATTGTAGTGGACGATAACTTCTGTACCGCAGACCCGAGTATCTATGCTCTGGGGGATGTTATTGATCGTGTTCAGTTGACGCCGGTGGCCATTCAAGAAGCGATGGTGCTGGTTGACCACCTGTATGGTGAGGGTCTGGCCCGTATTGATTACAGCGATATTCCCACGGCGGTGTTCTGCCAGCCTGAGTTGGGCACTGTTGGGCTTAGCGAAGAGCAGGCAAGGGCGGAATACGCTGATATTGCAGTATATGTCTCAGATTTTAAGCCTATGTTGCAAACTCTGGGCGGTGGCACTGACCGAATTACCATGAAATTAATCGTCGATACGGCCTCTGACAGGGTAATTGGTTGTCATATGGTTGGCGAACATGCAGCTGAGATTATTCAGGGTATGGGGATCGCGCTTAAGGCGGGTGCTACGAAGGCGCATTTTGATGCCACGGTGGGGATTCACCCTTCGGCGGCGGAAGAGTTTGTTACCATGCGCGAGAAGGCGCGATAGCCAATATAATCAGATACTTACAGGCGATATCTAAAGTGATTTATAGGGTGATTGAGCGCCTAAAATTGGCTTTTAGCGCGCTCTAGAAGTGACAGGCTAAGAAACTTAAGATCGCTTAGGGTTTTTTCGCCGTCTTCTTTGCTTTGATTCACCACGACCAGCACGAGTGCATGGGTAATTTCGAGGTAGCAGCGCCCTAAACGCTTGAGTTCAGTCTCTTTGCTGGCAATATCTAGACGCTCAAACATGCGTGCCATGGCGTTAATAATGAGATCGTCGTGAATCTCATCCAGCTCTTTAAGCTCCGGCACCCCATACATGGCCTGCACTAGAGGCAATAAACCCTGCTGATTGGTATACACCAGCAGCATCCGATCGATACTGCGCTCGACAAACTTCTTTGTGCTCTGAGACTCGATATCCTCTGCCTCTAGAGCCTGCAGTGCCAGGTCCATCTCTCCCACCCATTGCTCGGCTAGGGCATACATAATGGCGTATTTGTTGGGGAAGTAATGGTAAAGGGTGCCAACAGACACCCCAGCACGCTTGGCCACTAGAATGGTGGTTAGGTCGTCTTGCCCAACTTCTTCGAGTAACTCTGCGGTGACCTCAAGTATCTGATTACGGCGAGCTTGTGCACGTTTCTGAACGGGCTGGGTTCGCGCTTCTGTCTTGCGTAGTCTAGTCATTAGATGCGATCCCTAAGTGCGTAATAGAGCATTCCAGTGACCATACCCGGCCAGCGCAGCAATGTGCCGCCGGGAAACTTGGTGGTCGGTAGGTTGGCCATTAGGTCGAAACGTTCGAGCTTGCCGCTAATAGCTTCGGCAATAAGCTTGCCGGCAAAGGTAGCAGTAGGCACGCCATGCCCTGAGTAGCCCTGCATATACCAGATATTGTCTTGGACACGGCCAAAGTGGGGTAGGCGGTTTAAGGTAATAGCTAATGTGCCACCCCAGCCATAATCGATGTTGGTATCCGCCAGCTGTGGGTAGACTTGCAGCATGTATTTGCGCACAAAGCCCTTTATATCCGAGGGGAATCCACGACGATAATTCTCGCCACCACCAAATATCAGGCGATTATCCCCAGACAGCTTCCAGTAGTTAATGACAAAGCGACTGTCTGACATAGAGGTATCTAGCGGCGCTATCTGGGCTGCGAGCTCGTCTGAGAGGGGCTCTGTGGCCAGTACAAAGTTATTGATCGGCATAATATAGCCATTGATCTTGGGCTCTAACTTCTCGATATAGCCATTGCAGGCAAGGATCATTTCATTGGCGGTTACCTGACCTTGGGTGGTTTTAACTGCTACTTGCCTGCCGTTAGGTGCATCCCCATAAGAGATAACGCGCGAGTTTTCGTAGATAACCACACCTGCCTTGGTAGCCGCCTCGACCATGCCCAGTAAAAAATTGAGTGGGTGAAGGTGTTTTGAGGCTCTGTCTACGACAGCGCCATGGTAGGCATCGCTGTTGATGACTTCAGATAACCGCTCTTTGGGAACATATTCCATCTGATCAAAGCCATAATGGTCGTGTAAAAACGCGACTTCTTCTTCTAATTCGTGGGTGTATTTAGCGCGGTGAGCGAAGTGCACATTGCCGTGTTTAAGGTCGCATTTGATCCTGTGCTTCTGGATAAGCTCCTTAACGGTGTCAACAGCTTCTAGGCCCATGTACCATAACGTGCTGGCTATCTCATGGCCAAATTTGTCTTCGAGGTACTGTTGATCCTGCCGTTGACCAATGCCCACATGGCCACCATTGCGGCCAGATGCGCCAAAACCAACCGTCTCAGCTTCGATAACAATCACTTTATAGCCCCGTTCAGCTAAATGAAGGGCAGAGGATATGCCTGTATAGCCCGCGCCGATGACGCATATATCGGCGTTCTGATCGCCCGCTAGAGCTTGAAAACTCTGGGGTTTGTTGGCGCTGGCACTGTAGTAAGAGGACATAACTCGCTCGTCGATGCTGTAGTAGTGATTGACATTATGGTCTTTTCGAATAATAATTCAACATTAATTGAACAATGATTCAACTAATCTGGGTAGCTTTACAGACCCACAGCACACACAAACACCTACAGGTGCAGCATGCAGTCACAAGAACAAATAGAACGCTGGTTAAAAGAAAACAAAATTACCGAAGTTGAATGCATGGTCCCCGACATGACCGGCAATGCTCGAGGTAAGTTTATTCCCGCTAAAAAATTCCTCAAAGAAGACAGCCGTCTCCCTGAGGGCATATTGGCCCAGACAGTTACCGGCGAGTATTCAGACGACTACTGGGACCTGCTAGACACCATTGATGGCGATATGCTGCTCGAGCCAGACCCAAGCACCATGCGACTGGTGCCCTGGGCTAATGAAGCCACCGGCCAGATTATTCATGACTGCTACACAAAAGATGGTGAGCCTCATCCGTTTTCAACCCGCGCCGTACTCAAGCGAATACTCGTCCTGTACGAGAAAGAAGGCCTGACGCCAGTAATAGCCCCAGAGATGGAGTTTTATCTGGTGGAGAAAAATACCAATCCAGACATGGTGTTAAAGCCACCCGTGGGCCGTTCCGGCCGTCCGGAAACAGCGCGCCAATCTTATAGCATTGATGCGGCCAATGAGTTTGAGCCCTTTGTAGAAGATATGTATACCTATGGCGAAGCCATGGGCTTGGATATTGATACCCTGATTCACGAATCTGGTGCGGCCCAGTTAGAAGTTAACTTTATCCACGGCGATCCATTGGATTTAGCTGATCAGGTGTTTACCTTCAAGCGCATGGTTCGCGAGGTTGCCCTGAAGCACAATATTTACGCGACCTTTATGGCTAAGCCTATGGCCACAGAGCCGGGATCTTCCAAGCATATTCACCAGAGTATTCTCTCTACCGCTACTGGCAAAAACATATTTGCCACAGAAGAGGGCGAGTACAGTGAGGCATTCTTTCATTATATTGGCGGCATGCAAAAATATACCCCCTATATAATGAGCTTTTTCGCCCCCAACGTTAACTCCTATCGACGCTTTACCCGGGAGGTGTCGGCACCGATAAACCTACACTGGGGTTACGATAATCGCACGACAGGGCTGCGCGTGCCGGATGCTAAGCCGAAGAACTTTCGGGTTGAAAATCGTTTCCCCGGCGCCGATGTAAACCCGTACCTGTCTATTGCTGCGACCTTAGCCTGCGGTTACCTGGGAATGAAAAATAAAATCAAACCCTCGGCAGCCTTCGAAGGTAACGCCTATGAAGAAGATCAGGAGCTTCCCCGAACATTGGAAGAAGCACTGCGCGGACTTCAGGAAGATCAGGATATTATTGACCTGTTTGGCGAGAAGTTTATTCAGCTATATACCTCGATCAAGCTGGTTGAGTTTGAAGAGTTTAACCGAGTGATCTCCTCTTGGGAGCGTGAGCACCTGTTGCTTAATGTGTAATTATCTCTGGGTTTGCAAGGGGCCTTATTCCGTATAGAATGGGCTTCGTACATCGAGAAAAGAAACCTCATACCTGTGCGTTATTTAGCCATCCCCCTGTTAGCGTTATCACTCTCGCTGCTGCTGCTTTCGAGCAACAGCCGAGCGGCAATCTATGTGGGCGCTCAGCAATGTGCGGGCTGTCATCAGCAAGCGCTTCAAGACTGGCAGGGATCCCATCACGATTGGGCCATGAAGCCGGCCACCTCGCAAACTGTTCTCGGTAACTTCAATAACGCGACGTTCATTCATCAGGGCGTGACCTCAACTTTTAGCCACAACGATTCCGGCTATCACGTTAACACTCAGGGTGCCGACGGCAGCTACCAAGACTTCAAAATTGACTACACATTTGGTGTCGAACCACTGCAGCAATACCTTATCAAATTTGATGATGGCCGCATGCAGGCATTAACCACTGCTTGGGATAGTCGACGCAAAGAGCAGGGTGGCCAGCGCTGGTATCAGCTGATGCCAAACGATACTGGCATGCCAGGGGAAAGCCTTCATTGGACCGGCGCTTACTACAACTGGAATAGCCGCTGCGCCGAATGCCATTCAACCGGCCTCGAAAAAAACTATGACATGCCCACAGATACCTATACGACTGACTGGTCCGAGGTCAATGTGGCCTGCGAGTCTTGCCATGGGCCCGGCTCTGTCCATGTCGACTGGGCCAAGCTGCCGAAGGGTAACCAAAAGGATAAAGAGAAGGGCGAAGATTCCGTAAAAGATCTTGTAAAAGACAGCGTAAAAGATCGCGTAAAGAAAAATGGCTTGCAGGTGCAGTATTCGGAGCAGGTTAACTGGGTAATTGCCGAGGGCACCAGCATTGCCAATCCTGTGGGCGATCCTCATCAGGGTGCAACCACCGAGATTGAATCCTGTGCTGGCTGCCATTCAAGGCGCGGTAAAATAAGCCCTAATCCGATTAACAATTACCCAGCCGATAAATCTTTTCTCGACCATTATCAACTGCAAACCCTCGACGAAGGCCTCTATCATGCAGACGGCCAGATTCAAGATGAGGTCTATGTCTATGGTTCGTTTTTACAGAGCAAAATGCATCAGCGCGGCGTGACCTGCAGCAACTGCCACAACCCGCACAGCCTTGAATTAAAAGCCGAGGGCAATGCCCTGTGTGCTGGCTGCCATAAGACAGAAACCTACGACACACCCAAACATCACCACCACGAACAGGCCAATAGCACAGGGGCCCAATGTGTTAATTGCCATATGCCGGCGACTGTTTATATGGGCGTCGATGCGCGCAGGGATCACAGTATGCGGGTGCCGCGACCGGACATTACCGAAGAAATTGGTGCGCCCAATGCCTGCAATATGTGTCACACCGATCAATCAACAGGCTGGTCTGTGTCGGCTATTGAAAGTTGGTTAGGTAAACAGTCGCTCAAGCCAGAGGTGGCAACCAAGGCCATTTATGCCGCGAGAACCAATCAAGTCGGCGCAAACCAATTACTAATTGACCTCACAGGGAACGGTAGCGTTAATGCTATGGCTCGCGCCACAGCATTAGGCTTACTTGCAAACTATCCGAATATGTCGAGCTATAGCGCGGCTCAGCAACAACTCAATAGCACTCAACCCTTAGTGCGCATCGGTGCTTTAAATACGCTGGTATTTTTACCGCTGCCGCAGCGTTGGCAAGATATATCGCCTCTGCTCAACGATCCGATTAAAGCGGTGAGGCTAGAAGCTACCCGTTTACTCATGGGCATTACTGGACTAGATCAAAGCCAGCAGCAGACATTAGATCGACATATTGAACAATATATCGAAGCGCTAATGGTCAGCGCAGATATGCCGAATGGCCAGCTTAATCTCGCAGCGGCCTATCTTGCTCAGGGTGCTTATCAAAAAGCAGAGCAGGCTTATGAGCATGCATTAACGCTAGATTCTCAGTCAGTGCCGGCACGATTAAACCTTGCTGATCTGTATCGTGCCCAGGGGCAAGAGCCCCGGGCGCTTGACCAACTTTTACAGGCCCAACAGGCAAACCCCAGCAATGCCACTGTACTTTTTAGCCTCGGCTTAGCGCAGATACGCGCTGAGAATAATGCGCAGGCGTTAGTGAGTTTAGAGCAGGCCGCAGGATTAGCGCCTGAAACCGTTCGCTACAGCTATGCCTATGGCATTGCTTTAAACAGTCAGGGCCGAGCGAGAGAAGCGGTGCAGGTAATGACCCAGGCACTGGAGCGGGATAATCAGAATCGAGATTTACTGTTTGCGCTGGCTACGATTAACAGGGATTTGGGTAAGTTGGTTGAGGCTAGAGACTTTGCTCAGCGACTGGTTACCGCATTCCCAGAAGATGCTGGAGCACAGCAGCTAATGCGATCTTTACAATAGTCTATTGATAAGCAGAATCGGCCATGCTCTATTTAAGGGGCGGTATGTAAAAGCTGTTATCGCCGACAGAAATCAATCATCAGCGCGCCCACAAACAGCTGGTCCGCATGAGCCTGCAAAGAAGCTATCGCAGCTTTATAGATATCGGCTGGATATCTCTCTCGACGAATCTCATAAAGGTCACTGGCGTAGTCTGGATAGAATTCCGGATGCCCCTGAAAGGTTAATATATGCTCTCCCAATGTGGTGGCGGCAATAGGGCAGATATCTGTACTGGCGAGAACAACCGTTCCCTCAGGCAGCTCTACCACCTGATCCTGATGGCTATAAATAAGTTTAAAGGGTTGGCTGCCGAGTAAATCTGTACTGTTGGTTGGGCTGGTTTCCTTAACGCCCAAACCCCAACCAGCATCAGCCAAGCTGGTTTTTCCGCCAAGAGCATGGGCCACCATCTGATGGCCAAAACAGATACCCACTAACTTTTTCTTGCGACTGTGCAGCGCCTTAACAAACTCGGCCAGCTGTGTAATCCAGGGCGCATCTTCGTACACGCTGTTTTTGCTACCGGTCAAAATATAGGCATCGACCTCATCAATTTCCGCAGGATAAACACCAGCGTTAACCGCATAGGTAACAAACTCTACGCCCATGCTGCTATCCCCATTAGCGGTAGTCAGTAGCTGCTTAAACATACTGGGATACTCACCATATTTTTCAGCCAGAACCGGCAGTACATCGTCTGCCTGAAGTATGCCTATTTTTAATGTCACTGCGCCTGTTCCCTGATTAACCTGTGCGGCATCTTAGAGTATCGGCTTAAAGATCGCTCCTTATTTCGCGGCTATATCACTGGCAAAAGACTTAGAAGCGTGGGAGCTAGCACTAAGACTAATGCTCATAGCAAAAGCAATACCGCTTACTGCGATTCACCGCGTCAACTGTAACCAGAGATACTGTTAAAAAGGGCGGGGATCTAACGCTAGTCTGATGATCTAAAACCAGTATTTTAGGTCGGGAAAACTAAGCAGCTGGGTGTAAAAAAGCACTGTCATTACTAATGCTGCAACCCACACCGTAGTGATATAACTGGCCATGATATTTTTCAATTGATCTATGAGGCTGTTGCCGTCCCCCGAGGACTGATTACCCCTATTAGTCCAGCGCTGCTTTGACAGCCTGGCAAGGCAGTAAACCTTAACCGCGGCATTTAATAGCTGATTGAAATAGAGGATAAATGGCCACTCAATGTGCACACTGTTGCTATACCGAAATAGAAATAACGACAGCGCCATACGCGATATCGCAATCCAAATAAAATATGACACGATGTAATAGGGGTCGTGGAGCAGGGTGGCGGCAATCGCGACTATTGGGCTAACCAGCATGGTCCACATGGCGATGCGCTGGTCCATTACGCACCACCAGATAAAGAACCCAACCTTGTTAGGCCCTAGTTTTAGTGCTCTGGTTCCGTTGCGCAGCATATTGCCCGACCATCGGCGGAAGTTTTGAGTCATACGCTCGATACCGGAGCCTTCAATTTCTTCGATTGTGTAGACAAGTGCATCTGGCACGTAGAGCATCTTGGCGTCTTGGGTGAGCATGTAATACCAGGTGCTTTTGTCATCGCCGGATAGAAATCGAAAAGTACCCCACAGCCAGTGGTAGAGATGATCGGCTTCGAGCATGCGAATAAATTTATGGCGTGTTAAATGCTTGGCGCGAAATACCGACATGCGGCCAGTGAGTGTTAGCACCTTATTGGACATTGAATGAGACTGCATGGCGATTCGGCGTTGCGCAAAGCGCATTGTGAGCCATGATTGAATCCATTTTGGGCCATAGCAAATCACTTCCTCATCGGTTGTGATTGCTTGTAGTTCGGGGTCGCGTTGAAACAGCGGGCAGCACTTACGCAAAATTCCCGGCGCCAACACCGCATCACCGTCCATAAATACAATCAGGTCGTCCCTGTGGATTCCTCTGCGCGACATAGAACGCAATACTAGACCGATGGCCATACGTTTGCCGGAGATATTCTGACGGATCATGACGAGCTCTAAGGGCAAATGGTTAGCGTATTGGCGCAGATAGGTCATGATGATATCTTCATCATAGGCATCACCAGAACCCAACCATAGAGTGGTCGGTATGCCCGATTCTTCGACTTCCCTACAGATACTCTGTATCACCAGTTCGGTCGTTTCCCGGCGTTCTCGAAAGGTGGTCATCATAAAATGCATATGTCTGGGTCGCCAGCCGTCTCGCCAAACTTTGTCTGCCCTTGCGCGAATCATAGGGAAGCGTTTGTGCTGATAAAACTCTGCACGTAGTACATGAACAAGCCACCAGCTATAGCGCCAAATTCCCAGTACGCCGAGAGTAATGGTGATCAATTTTAGTTCTGGGTTCCAGATTTTATTGGGTAGCCAAAGTACAGATAACACGCAGAGAGAAATATACGTCGCTAGCTGAAGGAGGGCTTTTTTATGCCATTTGACCGGCTTGTCCGTGCTCTTTTCACCACTGACTAGAGCACTGTAATCACGTGCTGGTTTATAGACGTTCATAATGTGGGCTGGGGCGACATCGGTTGTGCATCTATTTGCGAATGCTCTTTATTGGAGAGTTCTTTGTTGGAGAGATAGTTGAGTACTGCCTGACTTATTTGCGATGTGGCAAACCGCACTTCCACAGGCAGTCCGGAGCGGAGTTTTACCCGATCAGTATCACCCATTTTTAGCTTGATTCTCACCTTTATACTCCGCTGGGAAACATTGTCGGGGCGATAGGCGTATTCCTGGGATGGGGCTAGTAGGGTATCTTTCATGATGTCACTGACGTATCCCAACCAGTGCTGATCTAAGCTGAGTAGGTGCACCTGAGTTATTTGATCGAGATGTATTAAGCGCGCCTCCTGATCAGTGACAAACACATCTACCACAGGTGTTTCGTTGCGCTCAAAAAAACCTAGAGTTTCACCGCGCTTTATAACAGCGCCCCGCTCATGGAGCAGGTGCACCAATCTCCCATCTCCGGGAGCCAGTACTGATAAGTCCTCTTGATAGGCATAGAAGGCAAGCAGGTCTTGCATTGCCAATCTAACCTCCTGCTCAATCAGATCGATATCGATCTCCAGTAATCGCGACTCTTTACTGGTGACTGAACCCGAGGTTTCAATGGCTAAGGTGTAGCGTTTACGCTGGGCTTCTAGCTCGAGTTTTTTCTGCTCGATATTTGATTTAGAATCAGCAATTTGCTTGATTAGTTGCGGTGATTCGATGGTTAGCAAAGTCGTACCCTCAACAATCTGCTGATCGACGATACTTGCTACTCGGGTAATACGACCATCGACCATTGAAACAATTGATTCAACCGGAGTCGAGGTGGCTGCTGTATTGACCTTTAGGCTGAGAAAATTATCGTACACCGTGACCATGAGTAGGCTGAGTAAGCCAAACCCAAGGGTTATATAGACGACTGACATCAATACCATGCGCGTTGGAATACGCGAGACTGGTAGCTGTTCTAGTGGGCTGGGATTGGGTTCTGTTGATACCGGCGTTACCGGAGAATCTATGCGCAAAATAGTGTCTTTTAGCGGGGTCATCGCACCACGAATCAACTGCTCAATAAAGTGCTTCATCAGTTCAGCTTGCCGTTCGTCCAAGTCTATGAACTGACAGGCAAACTGCCCTTTTTCGGAGTCGATGCGCACCACCCTAGCCACAACATCAAAGGCGATCATAAATCCCTGAAAGGGCAGTTCGAATTTCCAAGATAGCGGGTCGCCAGCTTTTAGTTCGTTATTCCAGCGATCCCAGTTGCTCACACGAAAGCCACCTAAACTCCAATCTACCGCAGTATAACCGCGGCCATCGTTGTATAAATTTAATGGGGTAGCGACTCTATGATGTAATCGCTGACAGGCTTTCTCTCGGGTGATTTCCAATCCCTGTGATCCTCTAGTGGCTTTTCTTATTTCTATAGCTATCGCTATATCCATCGCAATTACTAGGCCAACTATTTTTCTACGCGAGAAACTCCGAGATTTTTATACAATAAATCAATATCAATCAACGAGTTAAGAGGGTAATGAGCTGCAGGGCAAGACCGAGCTTTAACGACTGATGAGTCAATCCATGCATTACATTTGCAAAATGCAATGCAATATGTATTCAAAAATTCAAATTGCAACTTACTCCGCATTTTCCTCCCTTTCCCACGCATCCAATATTGCCCCTAAACCCCTGATTTTAAACAAGCTATCAAATATTTAACGGAAGTTGGCTCGACATTTGCTACCTCTTACATAGGAGCCTAATAAGAATTAATTCATAAAAGGGATTTAATAAAAAATGGTTTTTTCTAGCAATATCTTTCTGTTTGCTTTTTTACCGATTTTTTTGACGTTCTATTACTTAACCCCAGAGCGACATCGATCTTGGGTAATACTGATTGGCAGCTATGTTTTTTATGCCTGGTGGCGAGTTGATTTTCTATTGCTATTTATTGCCGTCACGCTATGGAATTATTTTATTGGGCGCAGAATCTCAAATTGCGGCCCCCAGACTGCGGGTGCTCGTCAGTGGGTATTCCTTGGCGTCAGTATCAATCTCTCGGCATTAGCGTATTTTAAATACGCTAATTTTGGTGTCACCACTGTCAACGCCGCAATGGCTGAATTAGGGCTAGACCCTTGGCTATTGACCGCCGTGATATTGCCCATAGGTATTTCGTTCTACATTTTTCAGGCCATCAGCTACATCATCGATGTCTATCGCGGTGATGTGCCGGCGACTAAGAATCTAGTCGATTTTGCCGCGTTCATTGCGTTATTTCCACAACTGATAGCCGGCCCGGTGTTGCGCTACAAAGACATCGCTGACCAGTTCTCACAACGGACCCACAGCCTGGATAAATTTTCAGAGGGTGCTCATCGGTTTATGCTCGGGTTCGTTAAGAAAGTGGTTATCGCTGATACCTTGGCTCCTTTAGTTAATAAAGGCTTTGTGTTACAGGATCCATCTTTTTTGGATGCCTGGTTAACGCTATTGGCCTATACAGCGCAACTGTATTTTGATTTCTCTGGTTATGCCGATATGGCTATTGGTCTAGGCCTAATGATGGGCTTTCGCTTTATGGAGAATTTTTCTCACCCCTATATTAGCCAGTCGATTACTGAGTTCTGGCGACGCTGGCATATAAGCTTATCCAGCTGGTTGAGGGACTATCTGTATATCCCTTTGGGGGGAAACCGATATGGCGCAATCATCACCTATCGTAATTTGTTTTTGACCATGTTACTGGGTGGACTATGGCATGGCGCCAATTGGACCTTTTTAGTATGGGGAGCCTGGCATGGTGCGATATTAGCGCTGGAAAAAGCCTTTGGTGTAGACACCTCTGGAGCGCGTTTCTCGATACTGCGGTGGCTGTTCTGTCTTCTTTTGGTAATGCTTGGCTGGGTAGTGTTTCGCGCTGAAAATATATCTCAGGCCCAGAGTCTATATGCGGCATTAATGCCTACCATGGCTCCTGAGACCTTAAAATTTAGCCCGGTTTACGCAGGACAAATCACTTCTTTGCAGCTGTGGACATTAGCTCTTAGCTGGTCGGTGATTGTGCTTCGCGGCTTTTATCAGCGCCAGCAAGACAGCTCACCTAACTATCCAGCCCATGGCGTTGGGGGTTCAGTGATGGTTCCCTTCGCCCATGCTGCGCTACTACTACCAGTCTTTATGCTGGCAATATTCAAGCTTTCAGCAGAGAGTTATTCTGCATTTCTCTATTTCCAGTTTTAAGGAGTTTGTAATGACAGGGATGTTACTTAAAAAACTGATTGTGCTGTTCTTTTTAGGGACGGTATTTGGCGCAGGTATTAGTACCCTATTTGATCTTGAGACGACGAGTGACTCAAAGAAAAGTTCGACAGAGGACTTTAATGGGCACGCATTAATGTCAGGAGAACTGGCGCGAAATTTTGAGTCGCGCTATGACGATGACTTTTCGTTACGACAGTTTGGTCTTAATGTGTGGGCCGCCTTCCAATACAGCATCTTTAAGGAAGCACAAAACGGTTTGTTAATTGGTCATCAGGGTTGGCTTTTTACCAGTGAAGAATTTATCGCTAACCCAGGTGGTGATGAAGCCTTGGCCGCTAATATTAACTTTATTACCGAGGCCTCAAGGCTGTTGGCAAGTAAGAATGTAGCCTTGATAGTTGTGCTGATCCCATCCAAAGCAAGGCTGCTATCGGGGCAGACGGGGCGTCATCAACCGTCTCTGGTACAACAAAAAACCTACCCACAGGTGCTTAACCACCTCCAAGAAGAGTCTGTTCTGACTGTTGATGGTTTGCAGGAAATGATCAGTCATACCCAGCCGGATTCGTTGTACCTTAGAACAGATACTCATTGGACCCCAAGGGCCGCAAGGCTAATTGCCTTCAGTACGGCCGCACTTTTACAACGGGAAATTCCAGATATAAACCTGAGGCCTCAGGCCTTTATTACTGAGAGATCGGGGAGTAATACCATTGAGGGTGACTTGCTGAGCTTTTTGCCTTTGGCGCCACTGTTTGAAAATTTGATGCCCGCTACAGAGACAATTGAGCAATTCCAAACCTACCCAGTAGGCGATGACCCGTTTGACCAGGCAGTCTTTGATGACAGTGTATTGATTATTGAAGAGGCGCTCTTTTCCCCCATTGAGCCTTCAGAAGTCATTCTATTAGGGACCAGCTTTAGTGCCGATCGACGGTGGAACTTTGAGGGTGCTTTGAAGCAGGCACTTGAGGTAGATGTGCAAAATATTGCAGTGCAAGGGCAGGGGCCTATAACCCCGATGGCCAATTTTTTGTCTGATGATTCCGCTTTATCGACCGATCTGAAGCTGGTGATTTGGGAAATTCCTGAGCGGTATCTCACGGTTGCCTATCCCCAGACCAGTTTTTAACCTTGTTCTTAAGACCAAGCACTAACAGTATAAATAGTCACGAGGAGATTAAGTGATGAACAAAATCGCGCAGATAATACTAGGATTAATTCAGGTTCTCGCCTTAAGTGGTCTCAGTTTTACTAGTTTGGCTGATGAAGCGGCCCTTTACGATTTTGCTCCACCGGACGCTGCGTTCCTGCGGGTTATCAATCTGCAGAAAAATACTCCCAGTGCAGGATCAAATCAGCACCTTACACTGCGGATAGAGGGTAAGAACTTATCCACTGCAGGCTACTGCAGCGCCTCTAGCTTTGTCTACTTGCCCCCCGGCGAATATAACGAGCAAGTCAGCGGATTACGTTGGCAAGCCTCACTGGAGGCTGGTAAGGCTTACTCTCTGCTAGTGGATGATGACTCAGTGACATTAGTTGAGGATTATCGTGCTAAGGATTCACGGCGCGGCATGTTAGTGGTTTATAACTTTTCTAGCTATTCTAGGCTGAACCTGCAAACCGCTAAATCGGCGCGATCTGTACTGAGTAATATTGCTCAGGCGACATCTGGCGCTCGAGCGATTAACCCTCTTAAGAGCGCTTTTTCGGTAGTAGACAGTGCAGATACCCAGGGTACGAGCTTGGTAGTTACCGAGGCGATGATTTTTCAGCCTGGGGTTTCGTCGAGTTTGTTCATCTGTACTAATCCAAGTGGGCTGTTTACGCATTGGGCAGACAGAGCCGGAGGTCGCTAAATGCCGTTATCTAATTATGGCTTAAAACAATTGATCCTTAGCCTACTCTGCACTGCTGCAATGGCTAATTCTGTATTCGCTGAAAGGATGACACCCGCCTTCAGCACAACACTTTGCGCTGCGGCCGATAGCGCGGAGAGTTATCGCGGGGCATTTTTAAAAAGCTTTAAAACGCTACAAAAAGGCAATCAGAATTGGCTCTATAGGGATATGGATTTAAAGCGAGCCTATGGCCCACGAGCAGCTGGATATGAAAGTTTGCAGGACTTACAGCGGCTATTGCAGTCGCGGGGTACCACCCTCGTTATGGTGCCCATTCCTGGGCGGGCTCTGATACACCCCGAATATTTGGGTGACATCGATTACGATGTACAGGGTGGCAGGCAGTCCTATAGTCGCTATTTAGAGCAGCTACGTGCAATCCAGATTGTTGTCCCGCAGATTAACAGCCTATTTGAGCAGACTCACTCTAAGCCTTTGTTTTTTGCCCGTGACCATCATTGGAACCATCATGGTGCCCGCACCATCGCCAGACTGACTGCTTACGCAATCAAGGGGCAAAAGATATCGGGTATTGGAAAAAAGGCGTTTAGCAGCTACAGCGTTGGTGGCGACCATAATGATGGTAGTTTACAGCGCGCCGCACTGGAACTCTGCCAACAGCGCTACCCAAAAGAGCCGTTTAAGCTCTACCAGACTGTTGCGATGTCTAGCTCGCTCGATGATGACCTGTTTGCTGAACCAGTAGAGCCCCAGATCGTTCTAGTTGGCACCAGTAATAGCAAAGGCCGCCTACATTTTAATTTTGATGGGTTTCTTGCCCATTATGTTGGTGCGACCGTTAACAATAAAGCTAAGAGTGGCGGTGGTTTTGGTGGCGCATTAAAAGATTATCTAGGCAGCAGGGATTTCAGCGAGTCTCCGCCGAGAATTTTAGTTTGGGAGGTGCCTGGCTATTACTCCCTGAATGATCCCGCTTTTTTTGGCGACCTATTGCTCGGCCTGGAGGTTAAATCATCAAGTTAATCAACGGTTCGCTCGCAGGGCTGTTAATAGCAGCGATAAGCGCTGGGGTTAGCGCAGCAGATCAGCTGCTGGCGACAACAAGCTATGGCTATGACAGCAACCCCTTTAAATTGTCCTACCCGGAGGGATCTCAATCGGGTGCAGCATATACAACCCTTCTACTTAAATATTGGGGCAACAACCAGAGTCAGGGCAGCACCAAAAAACCCACTCTCCGCTACCGGATAGAATTGCACAGAGACATTTACAGTCAGAGTAGCAATGCTGCAGATAATTCGTCTATAAAGGGGCGCATAGACTGGACCGGGCGCTTTAAATTCGGCGAACGCAAAGCTAATCTTAACCTGAGTAGTTATGTACGCAGTGAGCAAAATAGCTACTACAGTCAGATTCAGCGTCAAGTTGCAGAAACTAGCGAGGGTGACTTAATCGAGAATCGGTTTAGTTTCGATAGTGCAGATTTTCGTGCAGAGCTAAAATATTATGTCGATAAGAAAACATCTTGGTCACTCCTATCTCAGGTTGGGCAGCGCAATTACCAGCAAGATTATGAAGATATCGGTCTTGAGCGTTTAGATTACACCGAGTTTCGTGTTCAGCCTGGCCTGCGTTACAAAGCAGACTCTGGACTTAATGCCCGGCTGTTTCTCTACCACAAATCACGCAGTTACAAGGGCCTACATAATGCACATGATAATCAATCATCACTCCTAGAGTATTCGCTAAAGGGTTACGGCGTTGCGCTGAGTAAACCCTTTCATCAACGTGTCGATGCGTCCCTGTATCTAAGTGGCTACTTTGCTCGGGATAATGGGCAAGGTATCCGTGACCTCGACTTTCACAAACTCTCAATCAACCTCAACTATCAGCTTGGCGGTGAGGCTAAAATTGTAGTGAAGGCTCAGGCCTACTGGCGAGACTATTTGAATTCAGGGCGGCCCCAGACTGAATCAGAAACAGGAACCTCTGCTAGCAGTAGGCGAGGAACAGAGGCAGAGTTGATCTATAGCAGACCGCTATTTTCTGACTTTCTTAGAGGCTCTCTGGGATTGCGTCGACAGGTTGAAACCAACGAGGTTATCGCCCTTGATTACCGTCGATATATATTTAGCATTGGCTTGCATTATGAACTGTAATATCTGTTCAGAACAATATTGTGACCGTTATCATTATTTAAATAAACTTAGTATGCGCAATCGCATAAACTGTGCTAGTGTTTTAACATGATAGAGTATTTATTGGAATTTCCTATAGGGAGCACAGGGTATGAAAGGCTTTGTTCTTGCTGGAGTAGTGGGATATCTGGAAAGTGAATATGGTGAAAAGGTGGCAGAGGCTCAAAAGGTAATGTTGGCCGATGGGCCGCTGAGTGAAGTCTATTTATCAATGGACAATTATCCTGATAATTCATTAGATGACTTGATTACGTCTGTGGCCAAAATACTTAGTATTCAAAAGTGCACATTGGCAAAGGTAATCGGCGTCTACTTGTTCTCAGAGCTTATGGTGACTAATCCAGCATGGGTCGAGCAGAGCAGCAGCGCTTATGAGCTATTAAAAAGCCATAACACTCCCTTCAATCAACTTACAGCAATGAATATGCCAGGTTTTATATCACCCTCTTTTGACTGTACCGAAATTAACTGTGATGTATTGGAGGTTATCTATCGGTCAGAATTTTTGCCTTCGGATATAGCTGAGGGTCTGATCGTTGGAATATCGTCTTATTATGATGAGCACCTGAGTATCGAAAAAATCAACGTAGAGCCACAGGTAGATTTTAACCGGAAATTTATTTTACGGCGTAAGCATGCGTAGTTTATATAAACTTAATGATTATAAAAACACGGAGTAATTCAGCCATGAATGGCCATACCATATCCTCTCTTTCATGTACTCGCGATATTTATTTATGTCGTCGCTGTTGCAACGTTTTTTTAATGTCTAAGGTTTAGGCTGCGTTAGTAAAGTGATTACCACTCTATCATTAGAGAACAAACTCCATCGTGAGACTGCTGCTCGGCATTGCGCTGAGCAGCTTCTCGAAGAGAAGAGCCGTGAGCTTTATAAAATCAATCAAGAGTTATTGCTGCGCAATCAAAAAATTGCACGGCAAAGGAAGCGTCTGCGAACCAAAGTCATCGAGCTGGAAGAGACCCGCCAGAAATTATCACAGTCCGAAAAGATGGCGGTTATTGGCCAGTTGACGGCCGGCGTAGCCCATGAAATCAACAATCCGGTGGCGTTTATCGCCAGTAATCTTGACACTCTTAGTGATTACCTAATTGACGTTATTGAGCTTATCCATAAACAACAAACCTGTTTAATGAAACTCAAAGTTGATCACGGTCACAATACGGCTAGTACGAATAGTTTACTCGATGATTTATCTAGTTTTAGCCATAGAATAGATGTCGACGGCCTACTAAACGACGCAAAGAATCTAGTCAGTGAATCTGTTGATGGTACTCACAGAGTGAAGAAAATTGTGGCGGATCTCTCCGACTTCTCGTATGTGAATGCACCCCAGGCTCGTGCTGAAGATATTAATGATCTATTGAAAAAAAGCGTCCAAATAGCGTCAAGTGAACTAAAGTATAAAGCTGATGTGGAATGGGGTTTGGCGGAGATTCCTTTGGTTGTCTGTCATGAAGGTAAAATAGGTCAGGTATTTCTTAATCTGTTGGTTAATGCCGCCCATGCAATTCATGGGCATGGATTAATACGCCTAAGTACTGGGCAGGCGGGTCATAAGGTGTGGATTGAGGTTGCTGATAATGGCTGTGGCATCTCGTCGGATTATTTGCCTAACATATTCGATCCCTTTTTTACGACCAAGGACATTGGTAAAGGTACGGGGCTGGGTTTGCATGTAGTTAAGACCGCAGTGGAGATGCATGGCGGTGAGATTTCTGTTAACAGCAAAGAAGGGTGTGGAGCGATATTTAGAATTTGTCTACCGATAGCAGGAGTAACTCGATAATAACAGTATCCGGAGTTTTTGAATTACACCGCGATACAGATTAAATATAACTAATGACAGTGTGAGAATTATCACTATTAGCACTGTTGTATAGTCCGTAAATTTGGTCGCCAGTTCTAACTGGTGGTGCTAGAAGGCACTGATAATATTGACCAAAATCACTAGGGAGGTGGCTACTACACATGAATAATAATCAACCTACGATACTGTTGGTGGATGATGATAAGCCAGTGCTTTCATCTCTGATACGCTGTCTAGCACGCCTAGAAGTGAACTTAGTCGACTTCACCTGCCCGCAGCGAGCATTAGAATATGCAACTAATAATCGCCCCGATCTGGTGATTTCGGATCAGCGTATGCCGTTGATGACGGGTAGCGAAATGCTCGCCAAAATAAAGGCGCTATGGCCGGATGTACAAACCATTATCCTCAGTGGCTACAGCGATATTAATTCCTTTAGCGATGCGATAGATCGGCGTATTATCGACCGCTTTATCAGCAAGCCTTGGGATAATAATGAGTTACGTATGATTGCCAGTGCTGCGCTTCGCGAGCAGGGATTATTTGGCATTAGCGCTGAAATGAAGTCATCTCAGGCTACAGACTTCCACGGTATGATAAGTATCAATCCAGCGATGTATCGTTTGTTCGAGCGTATTACCAAGTCGGCGAGAGCCAATATACCTATTTTTATTTCCGGTGAGACGGGCACTGGTAAAGAGTTGGTTGCCCGAGCCTGCCATGCCGAGAGCCCCCGAAAGTCACAGCCGTTTATTGCGGTTAACTGTGCCAACTTTAATGAACATCTGATTGAGTCACAGCTATTTGGCCATAAGAAAGGCGCCTTTACTGGCGCCACGGCGGAGCATCATGGGCTTTTTGCCGCGTGCCAGCAAGGCACGCTATTTCTTGATGAGGTGACCACATTGCCGCTACCGATGCAGGCGAAGCTGCTGCGGGTTATTCAGGAGCGTGAATTCTCACCGGTTGGAAGCCATCAGACCTATCCCTTCGCCGCACAGCTACTGACCGCTTCGTCTACAACTTTAGCCGAAGCGGTCGAGCGAGGTCAGTTTCGTGAGGACCTCTATTATAGGCTTAACGTTATTCCCATCACATTGCCTTTGCTGCGGGATCGTGGAGAGGATGTGGTGGTTATGGCTGAGCACTTTTTACAGGTCTTTGCGCGACTTGAGCAGAAGAGTTTTCAAGGCTTTAATGGGTCTGCCAAGCTATTTTTACGCCAGTATCATTGGCCAGGGAATGTCCGTCAGTTAGAAAACCTAATCCACAACATCGTGGTAATGACTGATCACAAAATTATTGATAGTGGGCCACTTCAATCGGCGTTAGAGGGCGACGTCAGTAGGCCTAAAATGAACGCTTCAATGACTGAAAAAATGGTCTCTCAACCATCAGATGCATCGCCAATGACCCAAGTAAGGCCTCTGTGGCAGGTCGAGAAAAGTTCTATTGAAGATGCTATTAGCCTGTGTGGCGGTAATGTACCTAGGGCAGCTGCGCTGCTGGAGGTAAGCCCATCCACAATTTATCGCAAACAAAAGCACTGGTGAGCTGTCCCAGTCGAGTCATTGATAGCGGTTTGATGAAGAGCAGTTTGCATTTTACAACACCGATGTGCGTTGCATTCTGCAACATCTGTATTTGTATGATAATTATAACTATCCAAAATACTACGTAAGTGACTGATATTAATGAAATAAAAGATCCCAAATGGCAGTTGGCACGGAGTTTGCGATGATCTAAAGCATAGGTGATGTCATTGCGACCCACCAACCACGGCTGCCATGCCATAGGGAGATACAATGTTAAATGAAAATGGAATAGATTCGTCAGTGGACCTTAGCGAGATGGAGCGGCTCAGTAACCTTAATGTTCCTGATGCTGCTCAACAAAATGTTTGGGCGCCTAAACAGGAGTTGAATATCAACCCATTGCCCGCGGCCAATGATAGTGACTTACGTTTTACTCTTGATTTTTTTCAGAGTCCAAGTCAGTTGCCGGCTACTGAGATCGCAGTAAAGCCAACTATTAGCGTCCTTGGCCTAGGTTATGTCGGTGCTGTGTCTGCCGCCTGTTTTTGCGATCGCGGCCATTCGGTGATTGGTGTGGATCCAGATGTTGTGAGGGTAGATACTCTAAACCGCGGCGAATCCCCGATCGTTGAAGAGGGGCTGGCTGAACTGCTCGGACAGGCCCGTCAGATCGGTCGCCTTGAAGCTATCTGTGATACCCATTCTGCGGTGATCGAGTCAGACATTACTCTAGTCTGCGTAGGCACGCCTACCGGCCCCACCGGTGAATGCGACCTAAAGTACTTGCGCATGGCTTCCGAGCAGATTGGCGGCGCCTTGGGCCTAAAGCAAGACTATCATCTTGTGGCTTTTCGCAGCACCGTGCCACCCAAAACAACCCGTGAGGTGTTGATTCCAATTTTGGAAGCAACTTCGGGAAAGCGTTGCGGTAAAGACTTTGGGGTTTGTTTTAATCCCGAGTTTTTACGCGAGAGTACTGCCATCAGTGATTTCTACGAGCCGCCAAAAACAGTGATTGGCGCGGTTGATCAACGTAGTGCAGCAGCGCTCGCTCAGCTTTATAAAGGCCTACCTGGAGAGTTAATTGAAACCAGTATTGAGGCAGCCGAGTTTGTAAAGTACATAGACAATACTTGGCATGGACTGAAAGTCGGTTTTGGTAATGAAGTGGGGCGTCTGTGCAAAATGGTTGGTGTGGACAGCCATCAGGTGATGGATATATTTGTTAAAGACACCAAGCTAAATTTATCCCCTTATTACCTTAGGCCCGGGTTCGCCTTTGGCGGCTCCTGTCTGCCTAAAGACACCCGCGGCATTATGCATTTAGCGGCAGCTAACGCGGTCAGTACGCCGTTGATCGACAGTATCATCCATTCCAATGACAAGCATATAGAACATACTCTGGCGCTGATTGCTGAGCACAGAGTAAAACGCATCGGCATTGTTGGCCTGACCTTTAAAGCACATACCGATGACTTGCGCGAGAGCCCACTATTAGAGTTAGCTAGGCAGCTGCACGATCAAGGTCATGTCGTTAGTTACTTTGACCCTAACGCTTCCTCTGCAGACCTATTGAGAATGGGCATGGATAAACACACCAGCCATTCTGGCTGTACGAATATCGATCAGCTTGTTGGATCAGTCGATCTTCTGGTGGTTGGCCACAATACCGATTACGGCCGCGAGGCAGCTCAGGCCGCCAAGCGCTTTATGCCGGTGATTGATTTAGTGGGTTTAGGGAATTCGTTCAAGTATGCCAAAAACTGTGAGGGTGTCTGTTGGTAGATTGGGCTTCTGTTGTTAATGATAAAACTGAAACATGTTCAGTATTCAGTGTTACGTACTAAAGGAATCTTGAATTGATGGAATGTTATTCACAGGGGTAGTTCCAGTGAAGTCCAGCCTGACTAAAGATGCAGCGCGATAAAATATAAGGAAGTGAGAACAGATATGGATATTCAAAAACAAAAAACCGGCACCCAGTCACTCATGGCTGATGTTGTACCAGTGATTCTCTCCGGTGGCTCCGGCACACGCCTGTGGCCAAAGTCGCGGAAAAAATTTCCCAAGCAGCTACTCAAACTGAACGGCGCCAAGTCGATGATTCAGCGGACTGTGGAACGTGTCCCCGATCTACAAAACCCCATTGTGGTATGCAACGAAGAACAGCGCTTTATGATTGCTAAACAACTGCAGGAAGTTGACTGCCGTGGCACCATGATTGTCGAACCCTGTTCGCGAAACACTGCTCCAGCTATAGCAATTGCTGCGCTGCAGGCGATATCTCAGGGCGGCGATCCACTCTTGCTGGTCCAGCCTGCCGATCATCTGATCGGTGATCAAGAGGCATTTCAGACTGCATTAGACGCGGCGTTACTACTCGCCGACGCAGACAAAATAGTAACCTTTGGCGTACCGCCGGCAGTCGCGGATACCGGCTTCGGTTATATCAAGGTCGCGGCTGGGTATGGTAACTCAGGCTCTGAGGAAGGGGAGAAAATAGAGCGCTTTGTAGAGAAACCTGATCTGGCAACCGCAAACAAATATTTAAGGAGTGGCGATTACTTTTGGAATAGCGGCATGTTTTTATTTAAAGCCAGCGTCTATTTAAGTGAGCTTCAAAACCACCACCCTGACATGTTCGCTCAGTGCCAAAATGCCTATAGATCGTCTGTGCTGCAAGCTGGTGTTATCTGTTTGCCTGAGCCAATATTTGCACTCTGTCCGAATGACTCTATCGACTATGCGATTATGGAGAAAACTGATCTTGCGTGGCTGGTGCCACTAAACACCAGTTGGAAGGATCTAGGTAACTGGTCGGCGATGTGGGAATCGGCGGAAAAGGATTCCGAGGGTAACGTGCAGTGGGGTGATGTCTTGGCCGAGGATTGTGATAATAGTTTCTTTCAAAGTGATGGCCGTTTAATTGCCGCAATCGGGGTAAAGGATCTGATTGTTGTGGACACTAAAGATGCTATTTTGGTGGCAGATAAAAGCCGTGTGCAAGAGGTAAAAAGTCTGGTTGCAAGGCTCGAGCAGCAGGGGAGAACTGAGCACCTTTCGCACCGCGAAGTTATGCGCCCATGGGGCAGCTATGACTCTATAGGTCAGGGTCATCGCTTTCAGGTCAAATTAATCAAGGTTAGCCCCGGTGAGAGTCTGTCACTGCAAATGCATCATTATCGCGCCGAACACTGGATCGTGGTTAGTGGGACCGCCTTAGTAGAGCGTGATGGTGAAGAGCAGCTGGTGTCAGAAAATGAATCCGTGTATATCCAAATTGGCCAGCGCCATCGCCTGACTAACCCCGGATGTTTACCGTTACAGCTAATTGAGGTTCAGAGCGGCTGCTATTTAGGCGAGGATGACATTGTCCGCTACAGCGACAATTACAACCGCATAGAACAAGTGACCGCTTAAATAAAGCGATACAAAAGAGCCGCCAGCATGCAAGGAAGTATCTTATGAAAGGATTACTATTCACCTCGTTTTTACACCTGGTTGAAACAGAGTACGGGCTAGAGATGGTCGACGAAGTAATTGCCGACGCCGCACCTAAAAGCGGAGGTATTTATACGACTGTCGGCAATTACGATCATAACGAATTGATTGCAATGATTGCCGTGCTGAGTAAAAAGATTAATCTCTCGGTGGCACACCTTAATAAAACCTTTGGTGTCTATCTTTTTGCCGAGCTAATAGCCGCATACCCTCAGTGGATCACCGACCTAAATTCATCTTTTTCGCTGCTGTGTAAGGTCGATGGCTATATTCATGGGGAAGTTAAAAAGCTTTATCCAGATGCCTCTCCTCCGTCAGTTAAATGTACCCAGTACAGCGAGACACGCATGGAGATGATATATCAGTCTCCACGCTGCATGGGGGATGTCGCTGAGGGTTTGATATTGGGTTGTGCAGCGTACTACCAAGAAAAAATAACTGTCTGTCGGGAATCCATGGGTGATAGTCACGGATCTTCTGAGCGTTTCTTGTTGACGCTAGCGCCGTCAATAAATAGAGCGGCGGTAGAGGCATAAAAACCCTCCGAGTTCTCTTTAGTAATTGATCTTATTTACTAAGGCCATTCCACTAAATACTTAATAGGCTCATACAGAAAATTGTGCGGGTTTTGTGCATGAGCTTCATCAGTAACTGTCGAAATAGGTTGGTATATTTAGCCTATTTCGGCACCAGATTTGGCAACCTATCATCGGCCTAGAGCAAGCCTGCTTTTAATGCACCCCAGCCTATTCCACCATTATCGTTTACTGTACTTCAAGAAATAGGCCTGCATATCGCGCTTGATTTCAGGGCCGTAGAGATACAGGCCTATGATGTTGGGAATGGAGATTAAAAACACCATTGCATCGGAAAAATCTAACACCGCCGACAGCTGAATCATACAGCCGATTGCCACAAAGCCGCAGAATATGGTTTTAAATAATAGCTGGGTCATGGCGCCTTCGCCAAACAAATAGGTCCAGCCTTTAAGCCCATAATAAGACCAGGCAATGGTTGTTGAAAATGCGAAGAGGAGGGCGGCTACAGCTATTACATAGGGTGCCCAACTTACATGGTGGGCAAATGCTGCAGAGGTTAATGCAATGCCTTCCAGCCCACGGCCATCGTCTAACAGACCATTGGGGATCGCCGTGGTGACGATCACTAACGAGGTTAATGTGCAGATCACCATGGAATCAATAAAGGGTTCGAGTAGCGATACCAATCCTTCGGTTACCGGCTCATCGGTCATTACCGCAGAATGGGCAATTGAGGCCGAACCAATGCCGGCTTCGTTTGAAAATAAGGCACGCTGAAAGCCAATAATAATAGCGCCGACCATGCCGCCCTGTGCACTGGTCCAGGTAAAAGCGCTTTTGACAATCAAGGCGATAGCCCCTAAAAGGTGCTCTGCGCTCATAGCGATAATAACTACTGCAGAGACCATATAAAGTACTGCCATAAAGGGCACAATACGCGAAGCGGTGGTGGCTATAGAGCGTATGCCACCCAATATAACCAGAGCAACAGTGCCCGCCATTAGCAGGCCAAATAACCAGCCACGACCATAGAAGAAGCTATTTTCGCCGCCAGTAATGCCCAGTACCTGCACATAGGCCTGGTTGGACTGGAACATATTGCCAATACCCAGACAGCCAATCACTAGGGCTGCTGCATAGAAACAGCCCAGAAACTTGCCGGTTTTGGGCCAGTTACGATCGAGGAAATAGCGCTCTAAGTAATACATGGGGCCGCCAGATACCGAACCGTCGGCGTTAATGCGACGGTACTTAACACCCAGTGTACATTCGACAAACTTGGTAGCCATTGCTAAGAAGCCTGCCATAAACAGCCAGAAAGCTGCACCTGGGCCGCCGATGGTAATCGCAACAGCGACACCACCGATATTACTGACGCCGACAGTGCCAGATATAGCCGTGGATAGGGCGTTAAAGTGGGAAATCTCACCGGGCTTTTTACTGCCGCCAGCCTGTGAACCGCGAAGGATTCCGATGGCATGACTAAAGCCGCGGAAGTTAATTAGACGTAAATAAGAGGTGAACCAGAGCGAGGCTACGGCGAGCCATATCACAATAAGCGGAAAATCCTGATTGAAAATTTCGATGGGGTAAAACACCACATCCGACAGTGCCTTTGCCAGTGGTCGTATAAGGCCCTCTAGCTGTGAATCGATACTCATGTATATTCCCCTAGGCGCGAATCTTGTGCTCGCGCTCTTGTTATAAGTTACTCTAATATCTCACAGATTACTTTATATTATTATTTTAACTCATTGTTTTTATTATACTTCTCTAGTCTTTCCTGACCTTGCACGTTCCTTCATATCGGACTGAATGTACACCTGATCTGTGGTGCCCATGCTGGCATGACCCAAATCATCGGCCATATGTTTGAGCGGCCTAGTGGCGATATCCTGGGAGGCACCAGTATGCCTGAGCCAATGGGTTGTTGCCTCTCGTAATGCCTTGGCTTCCTCGGTAAAACCTTCGGACATCATTCTGTCGTAGGCCGAATCAAAGGCCTGCTGGACGATTCTGCGCAGCTGGCGGGATGTCATGCCTCCAGTGCCGCGGTTTTTAGACACCAGCGTCGAGTTAACGCCAAAGGTAGTATTGAGCGAACCACGGTATTTCTGATAGCGATCAATATAGGGAGAAAGGGCATTTGGCACTGAAATATCCCGTATCTTATTGCCTTTGCCCAGTACTTTGAGCCAGTTATTGCCGTCGCTGTCTTGCCAGAAATGTTTCCAGGCTGGCTGCCAATTAGTTCGGTCAGATAACTCAGATACCCTTAGATATAGGGTTTTAAGCATGGCGATCACAAATAGCGTGCGCTCGTGATCTGGTGAACTGTCTGCTGCAGTCTGTGCACTTTCGAGCACATAGTCCCACTGTAAATCTGACAGGCGCTTAATGTTTTTCTGGGTGGCGCCTTTAATCAAAAAGGGCGACTGCTTGCGAATGGCGGGTATCGGGTTGCCAAAGGCATAGCCTTCATCAGTTAAATAGTCGTAATAACAGGATACCGCCGAGTAACAGATCTTCATGGCCTCGTGAGAAAGTAAGTGCCCGTCTCTACTGGTTTCTACACTGAGCCCCTCAGATAAGGCTTCTTTACGGTCTTCCTTGGCGATTTTCGCGGCAAATGGCCGCCAGTTTTTATTTTGACGGGACTCTCCGCCGATTATTTTAAAGCGATCCTGGACTGAAGCGCCCACCCAGGCTGAACTTGGGCCGTGGACGAAATCAAAGTATGCCTCCAAATCTGGGCGTTTAAGCTGGATAACGCTCTTGTTAGCCATAGTCCAGGCCCAGAGTAATAAACGTTCAACCTCATTGCGGTAACCACGATATGTAGCTTCAGACTTACGGCTGTAGCTTTTAAGGAAGGCTTGGGTGTGTAAGAAATCTTCACGGGCATCGGGTATGGTTTCACAGACCGTTTCGATAAACTGTTTAGAGTCTGGATACTCATTGAGCATGGCCAAACCCATAGGCAGGCGCACAAAGGCTTTGTGAGCGTCGAACAATGGTGTGGCGTTAAAGGCTTTGGACATAAGAGCGTGCTATCTATTAAGGGCAGTTGAGAAACGTTACCATCAGCTAATAGCGGTTAAGGCCGCTGGTTCACTGGGAAGTACTGTATCAGGCTGTTTTCCTACTGTCTACCTATGTCCACTAATTGAGATTAGAGGACATTAAAGGAAGGTCACCCACTAGAGAGTAAATTCAGCACCTCTTATTGCCTCAGCCCAGCAAAACAATGAAATTAAGGTAATTAGTCGTGGTCTACCTTTAAAGCCACTATTCAACAATTCAGGTTCTGGTAAACTCCCTGCATTCTATACAAGGAACATGATTATGCCGCGCGCTATTGCCGTCATCTTATTTGCTATTATCAGTGTTAGCAGTCTTTTTGTTATTACAGGTTTCTCAAGTGAACCTGCAACCACTGCTTCAACCTCATCATCGGCCGAAGCCCTATCGATAACAGAAACGCCGATAGTCCCCATTGAGCGCAAACCTGAGTACACGGCACTCTATAGAGAGATCTTCGACCGTCTGGCTACGCGGCACTATCGCGGGCAAAAGATTGATGATGAGCTATCCCAGCGCTATTTGGCCCAGTTTCTAGATAACCTAGATCCGGTGAAGGGTTATTTTTTACAGACCGATATTGACGAGTTTATGCAGTGGGACACCAGACTTGATGATCTGGCGAAACGCGGCGATGTAGAGCCTGGCTATACTATGTTTAACCGTTTGCGCGACCGCGCCATCAATCAGCTGAATGCCAACATTGCCCTGCTACAAGATAAAGACCACGAGTTTGATCTTACCGCCGATGAAACTATCATTCTCGACGGGGACAAACGGGAATGGTTTAGCTCAGCTGAAGAGGCAGAGACCTTTTGGCAAAAGCGTATTAAAGACGCGATGATTCGTTTGTTGCTCAACGATAAAGAAGCCGACAAAGCGCGCGAACTGCTCATAAAACGTTATCAGAATCAAATAAAACAGTTTACCCAGCGGGATAGTCAGGACGTTTTTCAACTTTATGTAAACGCCCTCGCCTCACTTTATGATCCCCATACCTCGTATTTCTCACCACGCACCACGGAGAATTTCCAAATTAATATGTCTCTGTCACTAGAAGGCATTGGCGCCGAATTACGTACTGAAGATGAGTACACCAAAATCGTCAGAGTTATTCCAGGTGGCCCTGCAGACCTTCAGGGTATTTTACAGGCAGAGGATAAAATTATCGGTGTCGCCCAGGACCAAGACGAAATGGTTGATGTGGTCGGCTGGAGAATTGACGAAGTCGTGGCACTGATTCGCGGCGCCAAAGACTCCATTGTTAGGCTGCAGATTATCCCAGGAAAAGGTGAGTCCGCAGACAGTACTGCCATCATTGCTATCACCAGAGATAAGGTAAAACTCGAAGAGAAATCTGCTCAGAGTAAAATATTAGATATCCAAAAAGAGGGTAAAAGTTACAAACTTGGTGTGATAGATATCCCCGCCTTTTATATGGATTTCGAAGCGTACCGTGCCAGAGATCCGGACTTTAAAAGCACCACCAGAGATGTATTTAAATTGCTCCAAGAGCTAAGAGAACAAAAAGTTGACGGTATTGTTTTAGACTTACGTAACAATGGTGGTGGTTCTTTACATGAGGCAACCTCATTAACAGATCTGTTTATTGACAGCGGCCCCGTTGTACAGATTAAAGATTCTAATCAGCGGGTTTTCCGTAATCAGCGCGCCACTATGCCTGCAGTTTACACGGGCCCTCTTCTAATTATGATCAACCGTTTGAGTGCATCAGCCTCAGAGATTTTTGCCGGCGCATTGCAAGACTATGGCCGAGCCTTAATCGTTGGTAGTCAGAGTTTTGGTAAGGGTACAGTTCAGGATGTCACCGGTCTTAGCAGTGGTCAGCTGAAGCTAACCGTCTCAAAATTCTATCGGGTATCCGGAGATAGCACCCAACACCGTGGTGTGTTACCAGACATAGAATTCCCCTCAGCCTATGATGCCGAAGAGGTAGGCGAGAGCCACCAAGACAATGCCCTACCCTGGGATCGCATTCACGCAGTGCCCCATAAAGCAACCACCGAGCTTCAGCAATATGTGTCGCCGCTAATCTCTAGGCACAAGGAGCGTAGCGTTACTGATCCCGACTATGCTCATATGCTCGGTCAGCTAAAACTTAACGACGACTGGGCCGCAGATGACTCCCTTTCTCTAAACATTGAAAAGCGCCGCGCTCGCACTAAGCAATGGGATCTAGAACTACTCTCTCTCGAAAACATCCGTCGTGTTGGCAAGGATTTAGAACCCTATGCCGACGTTACAATTTGGAAAGAAAAATCCGAAGTCGATGAGGATAATATTGCCGAATCAGATCCAATGTTACAGGAGGCTGGCCATATTCTTATTGACCAAATCGGTCTAGCACCAAACTCTAAAAAAAACCAGCTAGTTCAACTAAATAATAAAAAAGCGAGTTAAGATTTCCGTGAATGCCATTGCCAAACCCGAAGCAACATCAACACGTATTATTTCATTTAATGTCAATGGACTGCGCGCTCGGCTGCATCAATTGCAGTCGGTTATTGACCAGCATTCCCCGGATATAATTGGCCTGCAAGAAATAAAGGTAAGCAACGAAGAGTTCCCTCTCGAGGCGATTACCGAGATGGGTTATACGGTAGATGTCCATGGTCAAAAAGGTCATTACGGCGTTGCCATGATGAGCAAAATATCGGCAGCTGCGATTGTCCGCGGCTACCCTACCGATGACGAAGATGCCCAGCGTCGCATGATCCACGGTGAATATAAAATTAACGGCCAGACTATCCATGTAATAAATGGTTACTTTCCTCAGGGCGAAGGTCGTGCTCACCCCACTAAATTTCCTGCAAAAGAAAAGTTTTACGCAGACCTAACAGCCTACCTCGGCAACACCTTTACCGATAAAGATCGAGTGATTGTTATGGGTGATATGAATGTCGCTGCTGCGGATATAGATGTGGGTATTAAGCCAGAAAACGCCAAGCGCTGGCTCAAGACTGGCAAGTCTGCCTTTTTGCCTGAAGAACGTGAATGGCTGCAAACATTGCAAGACTGGGGCCTCACCGATAGCTACAGATCAATGAACCCTGAGGATGACCGCTCTTACAGCTGGTTTGATTACCGCAGTCGGGGCTTTGAACAGGACCCTCAGAGCGGCCTGCGTATCGATCTAATTCTGGCTTCCGATCCTGCTATGTCTGATCTGGTTGGCACCGGCATCGACTTTGACGCTAGGGCTTTCGAAAAGCCGTCTGACCACTGCCCTATTTGGGCTGATTTCAAACTATAGAGGGCGCTACCTTTAGCGTAGAGACAGTGAGCTAAATAGTTCTGCATTGGGTCAACCAATCTTTTTAACTGGCGTTTTAAGCTTTGAGCCACACAAAGGAGACTGTGATGAAAAGGATACTAATAGCAACTGTTGCGGGACTGAGCCTTTTAGCCTTCCCCATAAACGCAATGGCGGACAGGGATAACAAAGCTTTCAAGCGCTTTGACCGACAGGCTAATCATCAGTATGTTCAGAAGCGCCACTCAGATAAAGTAATCTATCGGTCTGAAGCTCGCAATGAACGACGCAGCGGCACTCAGGCGAGACAAGATCAGCAGCGATATAAGCGTCATAAAACCGATCATAAGGCGGTTAAACGTAGAGTCGACAAGCATCATATTGCCAGGGACATCAGGAAGAAAAATCTGCGTAATGACTATCAGCGAGATCGCCGGTGGGTTATCAATCACAGCAACAACCGCAGGTTTTTGACACGCCGAGCTTTTTACAATCATTACTATGGCTACGATGATGTTTATTTTTATGATCAGCACAGAAGCCATTACGAAAAACATCACAGCCGTCATCATAAGCCCAGGGCTCATAGACAACATGGCCATCATGAGCATGACAGCGACTATTTGGAATGGGTCACTATTATGTACCTGCTGAATGATATTTATGGCGACGACTATTATGACTAGTGCCCCTACTACTAGAATGTCTGGCGTATAGCCTATGACGTTATCGATCGTGGAGAAATCACAGGCAAAGGAACTGCCCAACGAGGAAGCGCAAAAGGTACTGGGCTATAGCTCGATGGAGGAGTTTCTTAAAGTAATCGAGCGCCGTGCTTTTCATATGGCTCGAATGGCCACGGGTAATAACGACACCGCCATGGATATTGTGCAAGACAGTATGTATAAGTTAGTTGAAAAGTATGCCGATAGAACAGCGCAGGAATGGAAGCCATTGTTTTATCGTATTTTAAACAGTAAGACCATCGATTATTATCGGCGAAAAGCCGTTCGCGACAGGGTGTTTCCCTGGAGCAGATATACGTCTAATGGTGACAGCGATCAGAATGTCGATATCGTTGATTTAACCCCTGGACGTATTTCAGATACTCCCGACGAAATGTTAATGCGAACCCAGCGCATCGATAAATTAACCCAGTCGGTCAATGCCCTGCCCCGACGTCAGCGTGAGGCTTTGATGCTGAGATGCTGGGAAGGTATGAGTACCATTGAAACTGCCGAAGCTATGAAATGCTCACAGGGCAGCGTTAAAACACATTACTCTCGAGCAATGCATACATTGCGGGATTTGTTGGAGGATTATAATTATGACTAATCAGATTGAGCATCAGTTAGAAACCGCCCTGCAGCAAGATCTGCATCACTTGGAAAATGAAACCGAGGCGCGGGATGTTTTTCGTCTCGCGCAGGCTCGCAATAGAGCTTTGTCGCAAAACGGATCAAGCCGTAAGAAAGGGTTTATACCGACGCTAGGTGCCTCACTGGCATCTATACTATTGGTGGCATTCTTCTTTTTTCAAGAAGCCCCAGTTTCTTTAAACAATGAGACTGTCTCTGAGTTAAACCGCGCAGACTCTGCCTTTGAATTCGACGATGAGAATGTTGAACTCTATGAAGATCTAGACTTTTATTATTGGCTCGCGGATAACGAACAGGGCGCTACAGGTTAACTGATGAAACCACGATTACTATTAGCCGGTTTGGCTGCGGGAATGCTAATGCTGTCTCCTGCTCTACTTGCAGGGGATCATGATGGTGCCCAGATACCTTTCCATGAACTTCCCCAAGAGACACGTGAGATGCTGGCGCCCTTCGAAAAGCACTGGGACAGGTTTAAACCTTCAAGACAGAAGCGTCTCTTAGATCGGGCACAGGACTCTGATCCAGAAAGAAGAGCACAGTTTAAGAAGCGTCACGAGCATCTTAAGAACCTTTCACCAGAAGAGCGCAAGAGACTACACAGAGCTAAAAAACACTTTGATAAGATGCCAGCCCATGAGCGCAAAGAACTGCGCAAGCGCTTTGAAAATATGAGCCCTGAAGAGCGCAGGCGCTTTAACAAGAAGCATGAGAAATTTCAGGGGATGCCAAAAAATAAGCAGAAAGAAATTCGCGATAAGGTGCGAAAAATGACCGCCGAGGAACGGCGTCAGTTTCTGGATGAATTAAACGCCCAGAAAGACAAATAAACATACCCAATAAAAAAGGCTCCTTTCGGAGCCTTTTTCGGTTTAGCTTGGAGGCTATTTAAAGCGCAGCATCCAACTCAGGTAGAGCAACAAACAAATCGGCAACTAGCCCATAATCTGCAACCGAGAATATCGGTGCTTCTTCATCTTTGTTAATCGCAACAATAACCTTGCTGTCTTTCATGCCCGCCAAATGCTGAATAGCACCAGAGATACCCACTGCAACATAGAGGTCTGGAGCAACAATTTTACCGGTTTGACCCACCTGCATATCGTTGGGTACAAAGCCCGCATCAACAGCAGCGCGTGAAGCACCTACTGCAGCACCGAGTTTGTCGGCAAGGCTGTAAAGCATGTCGAAGTTTTCGCCATTGCCCATGCCGCGACCACCAGAGATAACAATATCCGCTGCCGTCAATTCAGGACGGTCAGATACAGCCACTTCTTCACCGACAAAGGTAGACTTACCTGAATCATGTGCCGATGCAACTGCTTCAATAGTGGCAGAACCACCCTCTGCAGGTGCGCCGTCGAAGGCTGTACCACGAATGGTCAATACCTTAATGGCGTCGCTGCTCTTAACGGTGGCAATAAGATTGCCCGCATAGATTGGGCGCTTAAATGTATCTTCGCTAACCACACCGCTGACGTCAGAAATAGCCTGAACATCCAATAAGGCGGCAACACGAGGAATAATATTTTTAGCCGTAGTAGTTGCTGTCGCCATAACGTGGCCGTATCCAGCCGCGACTTCAGCGATCATAGGTGCAACGTTCTCAGCCAATGAGTGGGCATAAGCCCCATTGTCTGCAACGATAACTTTGCCGATACCTGGAACTTGGGCTGCCTGTGCTGCAGCGGCCTGACAGGCTGTGCCAACGACCAAAATGTCGATATCGCCGCCCATAGCCTGGGCCGCAGCCACAGAGTTAAGTGTTGCAATATTCATGCTGTCGTTGTCATGTTCAGCGATAACTAATGTACTCATGAGATCACCTTCGCTTCGTTTTTCAATTTATCAACCAGCTGAGCGATATCCTCAACCTTAATGCCAGCCGAACGCTCGGCGGGAAGCTCTACACCCATCAACGTGACGCGGGGCGCTACATCGACACCGAGATCTGCTGGTGTGGTGGTATCAAGCTGCTTTTTCTTGGCTTTCATAATATTTGGCAGTGAGGCATAACGAGGTTCGTTAAGACGCAAATCTGCAGTTACGATAGCGGGTAAAGATAATGTCAGAGTCTGCAAACCACCGTCTACTTCACGGATAATCATTGCATTGCCGCCATCGATACTAAGCTCAGAGGCAAATGTCGCCTGACCATAACCGGTCAGTGCACCCAGCATCTGGCCTGTTTGATTGTTGTCGCCATCGATCGCCTGCTTACCCAGCAGAATAATATCGGGAGACTCAGTCTCACATACTGCTTTTAAGCACTTGGCAATGGCCAATGGCTCTAGTGTTTCGTCTGAGCTAACTAAAATAGCGCGGTCTGCGCCCAATGCGAGTGCAGTACGTAACTGCTCCTGACATTGCTGCGGGCCTACAGAGATTGCGATAATTTCAGTGGCGATGCCCTTCTCTTTTAAGCGCACAGCTTCTTCTACTGCAATCTCGCAAAATGGGTTAATGGACATTTTGACGTTAGCCAAGTCAACATCTGTCATGTCTGACTTAGGTCTAACCTTGACGTTGTAATCAACAACGCGCTTCACGGCTACCAGTACTTTCATGGTTTTCCTTTTAGCTTAAGCTTAGTAATTAAAATTTGGGACTACGGGCACCGTCTTAAACGAATAATCAGTGCATATTTTTGAGGGCGTTATATTGCCTAGATAAGCCAAATAAATCAAGGGTCTAGCAGCCAAAATACGACCCATGAGTTCGCTTCCATGCCACGTAATCATTATAAATTATGGATATTTATAATGACTATAGCTGTGCCTATAGCTATGCCCATATGAAGTTAGTAAAATGCACACTCAAAATTCAAATATACACTGGAGAATGAGTTTGGAACGCGAATTTATGGATTACGATGTCGTCATCGTTGGTGCAGGCCCATCAGGTCTGGCCGCTGCATGCCGTCTCAAGCAGGTCAATGCCGACATTTCTGTCTGTGTGGTCGAAAAAGGCTCTGAAGTAGGTGCTCATATTCTCTCTGGTGCTGTGTTCGAGCCAACGCCATTGAATGAGCTGTTTCCCGATTGGAAAGAGATGGGTGCGCCCCTGCTGACCCCAGTAACTGACGATAAGATTTTCGTCTTTACCGGTGCGACCAAACGCATCAAGGTGCCAAATCTGTTTGCCCCGAAAACCATGCACAACCATGGCAACTATATTATCAGCCTGGGCAAGCTATGCCGATGGCTCGCTGAGCAAGCTGAAAATCTCGGGGTTGATATATTCCCAGGCTTTGCCGCTGCAGAAGTACTCTATGGCGACAACAATGAAGTGCTGGGTATCGCTACAGGCGATATGGGTGTTGGCCACAACGGCGAGCAGAAAGGCTCTTACCAGCCAGGCATGGAACTGCGTGGCAAGTACACCTTATTCTCTGAAGGCTGTCGCGGTAACCTGGGTAAAGAAATTATTGCCAAATACGCTCTCGATGCCGGCAAGGACCCGCAGCATTATGGTCTTGGTATCAAAGAGCTGTGGAAAATACCCGCAGAACAGCATCAGCCGGGCTTAGTCGTCCACAGCGCTGGCTGGCCGCTAGATGAAAGCAAGTCACTCGGTGGCGGCTTTCTCTATCACCTCGAAGACAATACCGTAGCTGTTGGCCTTATTACCAACCTCTCCTACACAAATCCACATCTAAGCCCTTTTGATGAGTTTCAACGCTATAAGCACCACCCAGAAATCGCCAAATATTTGCAGGGGGGCGAGCGCCTAACGTACGGTGCCCGTGCTCTACTGAAAGGTGGCTTACAATCACAGCCTAAGATGTCATTCCCCGGCGGCATTCTGGTCGGTGATGATGCCGGTACCTTGAACTTTGCCAAGATTAAAGGCAGTCACACCGCCATGAAATCGGGCATGGTTGCTGCAGAAACTGTGGCTGAGGCCTTGGCGGCAGACAAGAGCAATGATGATCTTGAGAGCTATGCCGCGGCCTATAAGGCGTCTTGGGCCTACAAAGAACTCCACATGCAGCGCAACTTTGGCCCAGCCCAGCATAAGTTCGGTAATATTATCGGCTCGGCGTATGCCTTTATTGATATCAATATCTTTAACGGTATGTTGCCTTGGACCCTAAGCGATAAGATTGCAGACCATGAGACATTGTTGCCCGCTAGCGAGTGCAAGAAGATTGACTACCCCAAACATGACGGCAAGTTAAGCTTTGATAAGTCTTCTTCGGTGTTTATGTCTAATACCAACCATGAAGAAGATCAGCCCTGTCATCTAGTGCTGGCTGACCCTGATATGCCCATCAACAAGAACCTAGAACTCTACGATGAGCCTGCGCAACGTTATTGCCCTGCCGGTGTTTATGAAGTCGTTGCCAATGATGATGGCAGCCAGCGTTTTCAGATCAATTCACAGAACTGTGTGCACTGTAAAACCTGTGACATCAAAGAACCCAGCCAGAATATTAATTGGGTGGTACCTGAGGGATCTGGTGGACCAAACTATCCAGCGATGTAACGTAAAAGGTAAAGCAAAAAAGCCCAGCTAAAAGCTGGGCTTTTTTATGTACTGCAGTTTTTAAGCGCTGTATTAAAACGCTCTTGAAAGCCCTAACGAAAATCCAGAAAGCTCAAGTCCAAGAGAATCAAAGTAGCTGATGTATTCAAGATTCGCACTGAGGTCACGCTTAATCTGAACATCTAAGCCAATACCGTAGGAAACGCCACCAAAATCGCCTTCTGCGGTAAATTGATCAATAGACCCTTCAAGGTTGGCATGGCTGTAGCCAATTAACGCGTAGGGGTAAAAACGCTCGGCAATGCGCGCACCGGCACGTGCATAGATCCCATACATATCCCGAATCTCAAGGTTAGCAATGGTATCTACACCATCTATCTGAATAACATCATCACCAAGACCAACGCCAAGACGCACCTCTGCTGCAAAGTACTCGCCATAATGCTTACCTAGGCGTGCATTGAGAGCCGTAAGCTTGGTTTCTACAGTAAAGGGCTCTATTGCATCGCCAAACTCATCGGCAGTGACCTTCTCGTAGGCATCGACAAAGCCTACACTGGCCGCTATATAAGAATCTCCCGCAAAGGAAAGAGCTGAAAATGCCACCAACAAGGCAGCCACATTAGTTTTAATAATCGATGAAGATTTGAACATTACAATTTCCCTATAGTTATGTTTGAAGAGGTCGCGCGAAGTATTAAGAAGTATTAAGAAGTATCAAAAAGTATCAAGAAATACCAAAAAACCTCGCTAAAAACTGGGTGACAGCCAGACTGTCAAGAGACCGGCAACCTAGCCGAGCCCAATTTATATTAACGGAGCGAAGTTTAACTACAACATGCGGGATTCAACAAGGTGCTGAATCCTATATTTTACGACGTTTCTTAGGAGCTACGAGTTACTCCAGCATCCCCAGAAGAAAGCGCTGGCCCATACTTTCGATATAAAGGCCGCCATCCTCTGCAGGTTGACCCCAGTCGATGAGCTGATAGAAAACGCTGCGGCTGAGTAGACCGGGTAGGTTGTTGCGGACTGTGACTAGAGGAATTGGCTGGTCAGAGCCCTGAGGAGACTCGACCCATAGCGGGTTATCGGCACCGAGCACCAGGCTTTCACCCGTAGATGTAGAGAGGCTTATAGCCTGCTGAGAGTCACGATTATTAATGCTGGCAGCGACAATATAGAAAGGCGCAAAATCGACCTTAATCTTCCATTTCTCAACCGGGGTAACCAGAAAGTAGTCGTCCCCTTCCCGCTTCAGGATAGTTGAGAACAGCTTAACTAGCCGTTCGCGCTTAATCTCACCACCCTCGTGAATCCAGCGTCCTTCCCGATCAATTACCATATCCATGTCACCACTTTTGGGCGGATCCCAGAGATGGACGGGCGGTAGACTCGCTGAGCTATCTTTTTGTAATGTCAGGAGATCCGCAAACAGATTATCAAGGGACGCTGTACCCCCTTGAGAAGGAACTTTAGACGATGGTTCAGAGGCGTTGCCAGGCGGTGATATTAAGTCTGATTTCGACATTAGCTAGACTTGAGTTTTTTCTTTTTAGCCGTATCTTTCGAGACGGGATGGTACTGGCCTCGGTTACCCATGGTGACGCCAATATTGGTAATAAACTTCATGAGATCAGCAGTATCGTGGCGATAGTTCCAGCTTTTGCTATACCAGAGGTCGACGGCACCCTGAGCCAGAGCCCAGCAGGCCAGATAATGGAAATGCGGGGGTACATCTTCTAGCACACCAGCACCGATCTGTTTGGTCAGCATATCGCTGAGGGAATCCTCGTTAGAACGACGGATGTTATGTAATTCTTCAAGCTGCTCGGCAATGTCGACGGCATCGGCCAAGCGGCCTTCCAGCTGCTGTACCAATCGATCGAGATCAGGGCGAGCTAGCCGCGCCTGAAAATAAGCCTGACATGCTGCACCCGCATCACCCTTTTCGGCTTTGATAATGCCAGCGGCCAGACAGTCGGTAATGTTTCTCTCGTAGTCGAGCATGATCCGCACCAGCATCTCATTCTTGGTTAGAAAGTGCTTGTAGACTGTGCCTTTACCAATCCCCGCCTTGCTGGCGATTTTGGAGACAGTTACGCAGTCGATGCTCTCTTTGAGAAACAGCTCCAGCGCCGCATCAATAATCTTCTGTTCACGATCAAGAAAGAGCTTTTTCTTTTCACGAATACGATCGGAGCTGGATGTTTTGTTACTCATACAATGGCCATAATTTTTAGTGAGGGTACTATAACTCAAGTGACCGGTTGCTGGCGCGGAGAAATTCTTGCTTTAAATCAGCAAAAGACTGAACAGCTGGAAACTGCGGGAACTCATCAATCACATTTTGCGGCGCATGAAACAGAATACCGGCATCAGCCTCAGCCAACATAGTCGTGTCGTTATACGAATCGCCGGCTGCAATGGTTCGGTAATACATGCTTTTAAAGCCCACAATGGCTTGGCGCTTTGGGTTAGCTTGGCGGAGATGGTAATTCACCAACATGCCCTTATCGTCGGCTTCAAGCTTATGGCAGAGCAATGTTGGGTAACCCAGCTGCTTCATAAAGGGGCTGGCGAAGTCGTAAAAGGTATCTGAGAGGATGACCACTTGGAATCGCTCGCGAAGCCAGTTTACAAAGTCCAAGGCGCCATCAAGGGGCTTTAAGGTGGCAATAACCTCTTGAATTTCATTCAGACCCAGGCCGTGCTGACGGAGTATATCGAGGCGATAGTTCATCAGAATATCGTAGTCAGGTTCATCCCTGGTCGTTCGGTTTAACTCCTTTATACCGGTCTCTTCGGCAAAGGCGATCCAAATCTCAGGGACCAATACGCCCTCTAAATCTAAGCATGCAATTTCCACAAAACTACCCCACATATTATTTGATATGCACTCTACTCAAAATCAATCCCGCGTGCAATTGAACATAAGCTAAAGCAAAAGGTTATAAGCCTATAACACCTAGATAGTTCAATGAATTAGCGCTGTTTGTTATGATGCCGAGCGATCTTCAGACCTCCCCAATCAACTGAGCCAATTTTATGAGCAACCCAGCAAATTCGATCAATGTAACCGATATCGATTCTGAACTATCCACCCAGTCACCTCAGGATATTTTGCGATATGCACTGGCAAATCATGACAATATCAGCATCTCTTTTAGTGGCGCTGAAGATGTCGTACTGATTGATATGGCCCATAAAATCCGCCCAGATATAAAGGTGTTCTCTTTGGATACCGGCCGCCTTCATGCCCAGACCTACCGGTTTATGGAAGAGGTACGCAAGCATTACAGTATCGATATCCATGTGGTCTACCCAGAAGCCGCGCGGGTCGAAACGCTCGTCAAAGAAAAAGGCCTGTTTAGTTTTTACGAAGATGACCATAAAGAATGCTGTGGCATCCGCAAAATTGCCCCACTGCGCAAGCAGCTACTGACAGTAGACGCATGGATTACCGGTCAACGCCGTGATCAGAGCCCAGGTACAAGAGCCGAAGTTCCTGTAATTCAGGATGACAAAGCCTTTGCCCGCCCAGATGACAAACTAACCAAGTTTAACCCGCTGGCAAACTGGACCTCAAAGCAGGTTTGGGATTACATTCGTGAAAATAACGTGCCCTACAACGCCCTACATGACGAAGGTTTTATCAGCATTGGCTGTGAGCCCTGTACTCGTCCCACAGGCCCAGGTCAGCACGAACGTGAAGGTCGCTGGTGGTGGGAAGAAGCAACTAAGAAAGAATGTGGTTTGCACGCAGTGAATATCGAGAAATAACGGAAATGAAGATCACCCTGGTCAAAAAAGTATTCGCTGATGGCTCGCCCTGTAAAAAGTGTGGCGAGGTAGAACAGAAGATGCGTGACGCTGGGCAGTTAGAGCAGATTGATCAAACGGTGATTGCCTATGAAGCAGATCCTCAGTCAGAGGGGATGCTTCTTGCGGCACAGCACAGTGTCGATCGCGCCCCCTTCTTTATTGTCGAACGAGATAACGAGCCTGCTGAGGTTTACACGGTGTACTTTAAGTTCGTCAAAGACGTGCTAAATCAAAAGACCACGGAAGACGAAGAGATTCAGGAAATTATGAATGACGTGGACCTGGATTTTTTATAGAACGGCCTTTTATAAAAAGCCGGCGTTACTTATATGACCAGCATAATTGGTCGGCCATGCCATTCGCGCATAGTTCTAAACGGCAAAAACCTTCAGCCAGAAAACAGCATCAACACACCGGCAGTTTAATACCCGCAAAATATTTCTCCTGAGCTTCCTTGTTCGGTAAGGCCATGGCCTCGTCGACCACATTGCGAGTAAGGTGCGGCGCAAATGCCTCTATAAAGTCGTACATATAACCCCTTAAATAAGTCCCTTTACGAAAGCCAATACTGGTTACGCTAGACTCAAACAGGTGCCCTGCTTCAATGGCTACCAGATCTGAGTCTGTCTCTGGGTTGTAGGCCATATGGGCGACAATCCCAATACCCAAACCAAGCCTTACATAGGTTTTAATCACATCGGCATCTGTGGCCGTAAACACCACCTTGGGCTTCAGGCCTTTATCTCTAAAGGCATCGTCTAATCGGGAGCGTCCGGTAAAGCCAAACACGTAAGTCACGATCGAATACAGGGCCACGTCTTCCAATGTCAGAGAATCTAACTGGGCGAGAGGATGATCCTTGGGCACCAAAATACAGCGATTCCAACGGTAGCAAGGCATCATTAGCAGATCGCTAAATAGCTCCAGGGCCTCAGTGGCGATGGCGAAATCGACTGTACCATCGGCGGCTTTTTCGGATATCTGCACCGGTGTGCCCTGATGCATATGCAATGAAACGTCTGGGTACTTGCCAATAAATCCCTCAATAATCGAGGGCAAGGCATAGCGGGCTTGGGTATGGGTAGTCGCGATCGACAGGCTGCCATGATTGGGGCTGTTATGTTCCTGAGTCAGCTGCTTAATGCCGTCCACTTGACGTAGGATATCTCCGGCAATCTTAAGAATTTTCTCTCCGGTGGGGGTCACTCTGGTGAGGTGCTTACCGCTGCGAGAAAATATTTCTACGCCTAGCTCATCTTCCAGTAACCGAATCTGTTTACTGATGCCCGGCTGAGAGGTGTAGAGGCTCTTGGCGGTTAGGGAGACATTTAAATCGTGGTGGGCCACTTCCCAGATATACCGCAACTGTTGGAGTTTCATAAGCATCCTTTGGTTTGGCAGACTATAACCTAGGGGTTTAATATACTATAAAGCTATAAAAATATGCAAAACCATTCCTTCTTCGTATAGATCATTCTTGTTAAAGTCGCGTTTAAGTTTTTATATGCGCCTACAAGGAAATACAAATACCTACATGGATATCCTGTTCTATATCGCCGCAGGCGCAGGCGTTGGTCTGGCAATTGGCCTAACTGGTGTCGGCGGTGGCTCCCTAATGACTCCCCTGCTTATTATGTTTGGCTTCCCCTATAACGTTGCCATTGGCACAGACCTTCTCTATGCCGCCATTACCAAAGCGGGTGGAATGGTCACCCACGCCCGGCAGCGCACAGTGCAATGGCGCACGGTTGGGTTTCTAGCGGCGGGGAGTATTCCGGCATCCATCGTCACCGCGCAGCTTCTTAAAACCGTATTTGCCGATTCATCCGAGTATGAGGGTATTCTGACTCGCAGCCTGGGTGTGATGCTGGTATTAACGGCCAGTGTGATTCTATTCAACGGCCATATTCGAGAAAAAACGGTTCAGAGCGAAGGTCCCCTAGCGCGATTTTTTCGTGATCATACCGATCTGGTAATCTTTCTGGCAGGACTGTTTTTAGGGGTATTTGTCACCCTATCCTCCGTGGGCGCCGGCGCATTTTGTGCGGCTATACTGATGGTGCTCTACCCGCGCATGCCAGCCTTAAAGATAATCGGTACAGACATCTCTCACGCCGTCCCGCTTACATTAATTGCTGGATTAGCCCACCTAATACTACTGGGTAATGTCGACTTTATGTTGTTGGCCTGTCTGCTGGTGGGCTCTCTACCGGCTATTCAGGTAGGTACTAAGCTAGCGGCACGTATCCCCGGCAAGCTATTACAGACTTCTATCGCCATGATGCTACTGGCTATGGGTGTTAAGTTTGCGGTGTTTTAATCTAGGCTTTAATGCAGATTTTAAGCCATCTAAAAAAGACTATTTCCAAACCGGCCCAGAAACATAGCGGCCAAAAATAAATAAAACAAATAGTAGAAGATCGAATGGCGGGATTTCTTTTGCTGTTTCTGAGCCTGCGTAGCGAACTGTTCCTGTAGATCTCGAGCTTCAATTTCTACCTCGAGAAAGTGAAGTTCCTCACCTGCGGGACTGTCACTCAGTCGTTTAAGTATTTGCTGGTCAGATAAGGTTTGGTACTTGTTTGATCGAATCAACTTGGCCATCTGTGCCTATTAGTCCCTCTTGGGTAACTCATTGGCGACGCCATGAGGTACATGGCCAGTGGCCACATATTCGCTGGCCGAGGTGCAGTGCATCTGCTGATCATCGAAGAACACATCGGCGCCAAAGGAATTTAAGAAATCCCCTTTGCTTAATCCGCCCAGGAACAGACTCTCGTCAATTCGAATGCCCCATTCACGCAATGTACGAACAACACGCTCATGTGATGGCGCTGCGCGGGCGGTCACTAGCGCTGTACGGATAGGACATTGGTCAATAGGAAACTCAGCCTGCAGTACATGCAGGGCATGCAAGAAATCTTTGAAGGGGCCTGGGTCTAGGGGCACCTGCGCGGAGGCCTTTTCATTCTCGGTAAAGGCATCCAGGCCACGCTCTTTAAAGATGCGCTCTGAGGCATCGGAGAACAGCACTGCGTCGCCATCAAAGGCAAAACGCAGTTCATCTGAATCCTTGGGGCCGCTCTGGGATGGCAGTAATGTCGCTGCCGCCATACCACTGTCCAATGCACTGCGAACATCGTCTGCATTGGTGGAGAGAAACAGATGGCAGGCAAAGGCCGATACATAACGGTAAGGCGAGTTACCCCCAGAGAATGCCGCCCGTGAAATCTTCAGGCCATGGTGAGCGATAGAATTAAATACGCGCAACCCAGAATCTGCAGAGTTTCGCGACAGTAAAATGATTTCAACCTTGGGATCGCCGCCCAGCTTTTCATTGATGCGCAGTAGCTTTCTAGCGAGGGGGAACGCCTCACCTGGCTCTAGAATATCGTCTTCATGGGCGCGCTGATATTCTGCATAGGCCGCAACACCTTCATTCTCGAAGATGCTGTGGCTCTCGCGCATATCAAATAGAGCGGTTGAGGATATTGCTATTACTAGCTTTGGCGCTTCAGGTTTTTTCATAGTCATTTTTTGGCTTGCTCGGCCAATGTGGCTTTTGCCTCAGTCTCGGCCTCCTCGGCAAAGTATTCTTTGGTCAGTTTAAAGACGACTGGAGCTAATAGTATCAGAGCGATTAAATTTGGAATTGCCATTAGGCCATTTAGCGCATCGGTCATTTTCCACACCAGCTCCAGACTCATCTGTGTGCCGACAAAGATACCGATAACCCAGAGTATACGAAATGGCAGAATAACCTTGCCGCCCAGTAAAAACTCCGCGCAACGCTCACCGTAGTAACTCCAACCCAGCATAGTCGTAAAGGCAAATAACACCACGCAGATAGACAGCACAAGATCACCGTAGGGCAATGCGCCTTTAAAGGCCGAAAGAGTCATCCCAGCACCCTGAGCATCCCCGTTCCAGACGCCTGTCACAATCAATACCAGACCGGTCATGGTGCAGATCACCAATGTATCAATAAAAGTACCGAGCATGGCAATAGTACCTTGACGCACTGGACTGTTTGTTTCTGCGGCTGCGTGGGCGATAGGGGCTGAACCCAAACCTGCTTCATTAGAGAAAATGCCACGTGCAATACCCATGCGCATGGCGAGCATAATAGTCGCTCCAGCAAAACCGCCGCTGGCAGCAATACCGGTGAAGGCGCTGTCGACAACCAGTGCTATAGCCGCTGGAATCGCCGCAAAATTAATGATCAAGATAGACAATGTGGCGATTATATAAAGAATTGTCATCAGAGGAACCAGCTTGCCAGCCACCTCAGCAATACGTTTGATACCACCGATCAGCACCATGCCAACCAGACTCGCCATTACCAGGCCACTCAACACTGTGGAGACATTAAAGTTAGTCTCTAATACCTGAGACACCGCATTAGATTGCACCGTGTTAGCCAAACCAAAACCAGCCAGCGCACCGAACAGTGCAAAGGCTCCGCCCAGATAACGATAGTTGTGTCCCAATCCGTTTTTAATGTAATACATGGGTCCACCGACCTTGCGGCCGAGCTCATCAGTTTCACGATAATTTACCGCGAGTACGGCTTCGGCATACTTAGTCGCCATACCAAAGAACGCGGCGAACCACATCCAGAACAGTGCCCCTGGTCCACCTAGACCAATGGCCGTGGCAACACCGGCAATATTACCCATGCCAATGGTAGAAGAGAGTGAGGTCATCAATGCGTTAAAGGGTGTGATCTCACCTTCACCACTGCTCTTCCTGCCTTTCATTAGCTGGCGAAACGCATAGGGAATATGGCTGACAGTCATGCCCTTGAGGCCCAGGGTTAAATAGATACCGGTACCCAGTATCAGGATCAGCATCACTGGTCCCCAAACAAATCCATTTACTGCATCAATCACTTGCTCGAACATAACTGCCTCTTCTTATTGATAGCCGACTTAAAAGTTGAGTCGATCTTGTTGTGCTAATAATCCGAATAGACCGCCGGTATGGAGAAATATAATATCGGAATCTTTGTCGTAATTACCTTGACGAATTCCCTCAAGCATACCGTGAAATGCTTTGCCGGTATAAACCGGGTCTAGAATAACCCCTTCCAGAGCCGCGAGTTCTTTGATTGTGTCAAACACTTCGGGCGGAGCCACACCATAATCAGGACCTACAAACTGATCATTGGTGTTAATTGATAACGAGTCTAACGCCATGTCGGGCGCAAATTGCTCTTGCCACTGCCTGAGATCGTCTCGCACCTTCCGATCAAAATAGGCGACATTGTCACAGACCGCATAGGCTTCAATCTGAACTGGCATATTATGGATTTTACAGCCAACTATTAAGCCAGCCTGAGTACCGCCAGACCCTGTGGCATGAACAATGGTACTCGGACTGATATTTTCTCGTGCGAAGTCGGCTTTTAGCTCTTCTGCGGCAGCGATATAACCCCAGACACCGGTACCATTACTGCCACCAGTAGGAATGGAAAAGGGTTTAGCACCCTGCTGCGCGTAATGCGTTTGCCAATGAGCAAAGAGACCATCCAGCTGTTTAAACTCATCCTGACTGTAATGGCTAATGGTGGCCCCTACCAGCTGATCCAACAGCAAGTTACCCACGGGCGCAGGCTCGATATCCGAGCGCAATAGCAAATGCACCCTAAGCCCAAGCTGAGCGCCCAAAACCGCGACAGCACGGCAGTGATTAGACTGCACACCACCAGAGGTAATTATTGTGTCGCAGCCATTAGCAACGGCTTCAGCGAGGAGAAATTCTAGTTTGCGGACTTTGTTACCGGAGGTTAGACAGCCGGTGAGGTCATCTCGTTTGATCCAGATACGCGGGCCGGCCATTTTGGCCGAGAGGCGTGCCAATTTATGCAGTGGCGTGGGTGTTTGAGCGAGATTGAGTTTAGCGGGGTAAGAAATCATATTGTGGCCTTTGGCGAAAGGGCCTAGGCCCCTTCGCGAGTGCAATCCAATTAGATAGCTTTAATAGTGCCCTTGGGCAGCACTGCATGAACAGCAGCTTTCTGAAATTTGAGTTCGAGGTTGTTGGTGACTTCTAAAACCACATAATCACCTTCAAGTTTAGTGATTTTGCCCAGCATTCCGCTAGTCATCACTACTTCGTCGCCCTTACCCAAACCACCTAACAGATTAGTATGCTCTTTTTGACGCTTGCGCTGTGGACGAATAATCAAAAAATACATGAATACGAAAAGACCGGCAAACATAAACAATGTAACCATTGGGTTTGGTTCCGATGCACCAGACTGAGCAAAAGCACTTGAGATAAAAAACATCTGTAAATTTCCTTTAGGCTATTAAATATAAATATAAGTATCAATGAAAATAGGTTTGGATCTGTTCGTCTTAGCGGAGGTTTTCACCTACCCAGTCCAGCACATCTTGATGATGGGTTTTGGTCTTAACCTTTCCCATCACATGAGCAATACGCCCTTCTTTGTCGATAATAAAGGTTGAGCGCAGCACGCCCATAAACTCGCGACCCATAAACTTTTTCAGGTCCCAGGCACCGTATTTATCGATAATGGCATGGTCTTCGTCGGACAGCAGTGTGAAATTTAATTCCTGCTTATCTTCAAATTTGACCAGTCGATCGACGGAGTCAGGGCTAATGGCAATAACCTCGGTGTCCAGCGCAGCAAACTCTGCACGAGTATCGCGGATACCGCAGGCTTGAACGGTACAGCCAGGGGTCATGGCTTTAGGGTAAAAATACACCACCACATTTTTGTTACCTTGAAACTGCTTAAGACTGACTTTTTCACCGCGCTGATTCAGCAATGAAAAGGCGGGTGCCTTATTTCCAACTTTAGCAAATGCCACTACTTTATCCTCTTACCGCTTGCGATTAACAGTGCATCACTTTAGCAAACTTTGGCGGAACACAGCTACAAAAAGCTGGGTTGTTTTGGTCCTAGGAGCCGTTTATTTTAATGGATCGAAAAAAAAGGCCGCGCAGGAGATCTGAGCGGCCTTTTTACTGGCTTTTCGCGTTGCGGATTAGAGAGACTAAGGCAGTAAGTGCTGCACTGCGTCACGCTCTTCAGTGAGCTCTTCCTGAGTGGCTGTCATCTTGGCACGGGAGAAATCATTTATTTCCAGTCCCTGAACAATTTCCCAGTCGCCATCTTTGCAGACACAGGGGAAAGAGTAGATCAAGCCTTCTGTAATGCCATAGCTACCATCGCTATAAACACCCATGCTGACCCAATCACCCTCAGCAGTACCCATTGCCCAGCTACGCATATGCGCGATAGCGGCATTGGCTGCAGAGGCTGCGCTTGAAGCACCACGCGCTTTAATAATGGCTGCGCCACGCTGCTGTACCGTTGGAATAAAGTCAGCTTCGTACCAAGCCTGGTCGATCATATCGATGGCTGGCTTACCGTTGATTTTAGTTTCGTGGAGATCAGGGTACTGAGTCGCTGAGTGATTACCCCAGATTGTCATATGAGTAACATCATTGATCGTGGTGCCAGTCTTGTTGGCAATCTGGCTCATGGCACGATTGTGATCAAGACGCGTCATTGCAGTAAATTGACGGGGGTTAATATCCGGCGCATTACGCTGAGCAATCAACGAATTAGTGTTGGCTGGGTTGCCCACCACCAATACTTTAATATTTTTAGAGGCATTGTCGTTAAGTGCCTTACCCTGGGCCGAGAAAATCGCAGCGTTGGCTTCTAGCAGGTCTTTACGTTCCATGCCTGGGCCACGTGGGCGTGCGCCAACTAGCAGTGCGTAGTCGGAGTCTTTAAAGGCTAAGGCAGCATCGTCGGTACAGACCATGCCCGCAAGCAATGGGAATGCACAGTCTTCTAATTCCATGGCTACACCTTTAAGCGCTTCAAGCGCAGGTGTAATTTCAAGCATCTGCAGAATGACTGGCTGGTTAGGGCCAAGCATCTCGCCAGAGGCGATGCGGAACAGCAGCGAATAACTAATTTGGCCAGCTGCACCAGTAACGGTAACGCGAACGGGTGAAGTCACAATGTATCTCCGAAAAATTGGGTAGTAAATCTGTTTGGGTAAAAGCGATCGACAGTATAATGCGGCCACAGAAAAATGCATCTCTGGCGCCCCGAATACATACTATTACTTAACGCTATGTCGTCTGATATGCAGTCTAATATGACGGCTGGTCTTTAAAGACTAGCTACAAAGTCGCTTGTAGGTCTCTTCCATGCGGCTGTAGAGATCGTCTTTAAAGGTCGCCGATGCGGAATCAAGCTGGCCAACGATCTCAACTAAGTGCTCGTTATCTTCGACTCCACCCCACTGCTTCTGATAGCTGCCATCTTGATAGCCGTGGTCCTGTCGGAAGAAGTTAAGAACATTCTTACCCACATAACCTATGTACAGAGTTTCAAAATCCATCTTAATGCCTTGCATCAGGCGGGCAAAACCAGCGATATCAAAATCTTTAGTGGCCAGTGTCTGCTCGGTGAACTCTTCTAGATCTGTAGCAAAGTCATTGCTAGGCTTAGCATTGGCGAATTCTTCAGTCACCTTCGCAGTAATTTCCTCGACAGAGTCGCCCTTAAGTAACAGCAAGCTGAGGCCGAAATGCCAAATATCCACTAGCTCTAAGGCAATCTGATCCACATCTGGGGTCTGTTTTTTCCACCACTTCCAACCGTAATGGTCGAGAAGCTCGGCACATTCCACCCAAATGGCACGGTACCATTCGAATTCCTGCTCTTGCCACTGGCTGTGTACCTTGGTGTTCATCTCGCCTTGCAATTGCAGCATGGTCGCTAGTTGCTGTTTCATTGTTGCTCCTTGGTTAAGCTCGTATAAAGCTGTTGCTGGTTTTTTCATGGCCAATACTGGTGTTTGGGCCATGGCCTGTGACCACGACAGCCTCATCATCGAGACTGTAGATGCGTTCTTTAATAGACGTAATTATCTGATCAAAATTACCACCAGGTAAGTCGGTACGCCCAATGCTGCCCAAGAATAATGTGTCCCCAGCGATCAGGGTTTTATATTCTTCAAACCAAAAGCTGATGGAACCCGGCGTATGGCCAGGCGTGTGAATGGCCACACCACCACAGCAGTTTAGGTCCTGGTCGTCGTGCATAAAATGATCTGGCTCAGGCAGAGTAACCTTGGGTACGCCAAAGCGTTCGCACTGCTCTTCTACCATGTCCCAGAGAAACTTATCCCCTTCGTGAAGGTAGATCGGCGCGCCTGTGGCTTCTTTAATAATGCCGGAGGCGAGAATATGATCGAGGTGAGCATGGGTATGAATAATGCCCACAACCTTTAGCTTTAGCTCCTTGAGCAGAGCCAGAATATAGTCGGCATCGCCACCTGGATCGATTACCAGCGCCTTGCCGGACAGACTGTCTCCAATCACGGAGCAATTACATTGCAGCGGACCGACGGGAAAGGTTCGGATAATAAACTGGGACTGAGTCGTCTGTCCTTCTCGCATAGGCTCTGCTATCGGCTCTACTATAAGTTCTGACATAGGGCTATCTCTATTGTGAGTCTATTGACTCGTAATTATTGGCTGACTGGTATTTTAAACAGTCGGTGGAAGTTTTGCGTAGTGATTTCGGCTAATTCTTCCAGACTAATTTCCCGCAGGTCGGCGATGCACTGAGCCACTTCACGCACATACTGAGGTTCATTCTGCTTACCCCGATGTGGAACCGGCGCCAGCCAGGGAGAATCGGTCTCTACCAGAATACGATCAAGCGGGACTTTTTTGGCTACTTCCCGCAAGTCTGCAGCACTGTTAAAGGTCACTATTCCCGAGAAAGAAATATAGAAACCCAGCTCTATTGCAGCCTTTGCCATCTCCCATGTCTCGGTAAAACAATGCATAACACCGCCCGCCGCTAGGGGATATTCACGGAGTAACGCGATGGTTTCGTCGCGCGCCTCTCTGGTGTGAATAATAATAGGCAACTCGGTTTGCTGCGCCGCCAACAAATGATTCACGAAGCTTTCACGCTGCCATAGCAGTGTTTCTGCACTGTAAAAATTATCTAGGCCAGTCTCGCCAATAGCGACAACCCCTTTGGCCTGAGCCAGAGACACAAGCTTTTCCACCGAGGGTACGGGCTGAGTTATCTTCTGTAGAGGATGCACGCCAACTGAGGAGTAGATGTTGTCGTACTGAGCGGTAAGCTTAACCAGAGAGGCTGAGGTTTCCAGATCAACGGCAACACTGAGGAACTGAGTAATACCTTTGGCCTGGGCATCTGCCAATACGGCATTGAGGCCACCCTCTCGATCATCCAGCTTTAAATGGTCGAGATGGCAGTGAGAATCTACCAGCATAATGAGACTTTTCTTGTTATGGGTTTTATTACATCGTTAATGTCGGATGATGAGAATTCACCATACCAGTTAACGCCTGTTCAATCTGTATTTTAAGCTCTGCTTGCTCGTCGGTGAACTGCACGCCGACACCTTCGTTTTTGGAACTGCCCGAGCCCTTGTGCGTCACCCAGACCACTTTACCGGTCATGGGAATTGGGTCGGTACGCAGATAGATACTCAGCAGGAAAAAAATATCATCTCCAAGCTCATGGACCTTTTTGGTGGGAACAAAAATTGCGCCCCCCTGCACAAACGACATGTAATGTTCATAAAGCTCAGATTCGTCTCTGATTTCGAGGGCTAGAATACCCGCCTTGCCACCACTAAATCCTTTGCTTGCCATATTACCGCCTCTCTTTTCCCTTGATACCAATAATACACATTTCCTTAATACACAGCATCAACCGAAAAACACTCAGTGATGGCTAAAGACTAGCACAGACTACTTAGGCTCTACGGCGAAATACCTGCAGCCAATCCATAAATAGCTCTTCCCAAAGCAACTGTGGGTTAGGGTTAGAGCCAGACAAAACCCAGCCACGGGCGCTGCGCAATTTGTCGGAAAACTCAAACAGCCTTGCATTTGGCTTATTTTGTAACTCGCCAGTGGCCAGTCGGTGCAGGTAGTCCATAAACCAGCCCAGCATTAGATCGCTGTTCTGTTTCTGGCACTGCTGTGCAGCATCTAAGGCCGACAGTTCACCCAGACGCAGTTTATCCACTATAGCTTCGAACTGTCGTCTGGTCTCAAGGCTATCACTCTGCAGGTACTCCAGTGCTAACAGGGGCCTTCCGGTGGCTAGATCGAGTGTTGCCTCTGACTCTTGCCGATTACCCGTTATCTCTGCCAACCATTGCGTGGCGATCTCGCGATCGGGCAGTGGCAGATTGTACTTTTGACAGCGACTGCGAATAGTTGCGGACACCATGCCGGGGCGATGGGAGACCAGAATTAATAATGCTTTACCCTGAGGCTCTTCAAGGCTTTTGAGCAGGGCATTGGAGGCACTGATATTCATGGACTCGGCGGGCATGATCACCGCGAGTTTCCATCCACCCTGCTGGGCTGTTTTACTGAGCAGCATGCACAGCTTGCGGACAGGGTCGATAAGTATTCTTTTACCCTCTTCCTCAGGTTCAAGAATGCTGAGATCGGGATGATTACCGGCTAGCAATAGCTGACAGCTCTTGCATGAACCACAGGCGTATTTACTCATCTCGGCAGTACAGAGTAGGCGTTGAGCTAAGGCCAGGGCCAGTCGCTCTTTACCTATGCCCTGTGGGCCAGTGAGCATTAGGGCATGGGCCATACGCCCCTGCTCTATATTTTGATTAAAGCTATCCCATAATTCCTGATGCCAGGGATAAGGCAGGCTCAATGAGGCAGTTGTTTCACTAGACGGCAAGCTAGGCATTAGATTCCTCAGAGGAAAACCAGAAGGCTTCTAGTGCGACGGTAATTTGGCGCTGCACAGCCTTCAAGGGGCTAGATGCGTCGATAATCACACAGCGGTCGGGGTTCTCTTCGGCAATCTTCAGGTATCCCTGACGCACGCGCTCGAAGAATTCCACCTGCTCCTGCTCAAAGCGATCGGGTTCACTGCGGGCGCTGGCACGTTTTAGGCCAACCTCCACGGGAATATCAAGAATAAGGGTCAGATCTGGCCTTAGACTGCCCTGTACGAGCATTTCTAGCTCAGCAATCAAATCGGTGCGCATATTACGCCCAGCGCCCTGATAGGCGTAAGTGGCGTCAGTGAAGCGATCGCAGAGTACCCAGGCGCCCTCGGAGAGCACCGGCTTTATTACCTGATGAAGATGCTGAGCACGTCCGGCAAACATCAGCAGGAGCTCTGCAGTGCTGCACACAATTTCATCACGGGGAGCTAACAGTAACTCACGAATCTGCTCGGCGAGAGGCGTTCCACCAGGCTCGCGGGTGCAGACAAAGGCCAGATTTTTGGCTTCCAACCAGGACTGAATAAACTCAATATTGGTGGTTTTACCCACGCCTTCAGTGCCTTCAATGGTGATAAATTTGCCGCGCATTTAAAATTCGCTCTGCTGACTTTGCTGTTTTTTCAAGGGTGCAGACTGGTAATTCTGCACTCGCTGTTTAATTTGATACTGCCTGACCGCACGCTGATGTTCCGTAAAACTATCAGAAAAATAATGACTGCCATCTCCCCGCGCTACAAAGTATAGGCTACTGCCGGGCAGTGGATGCAGAGCGGCTTCGATGGCGGCCGCACTTGGCATTGCGATGGGTGTTGGCGGTAGACCATTAATCATATAGGTATTATAGGCAGTACGCTGCTTCAAATGCTTGCGGCGAATATTGCCTTTGTAGGCATCACCCATACCATAGATAACGGTGGGGTCTGTTTGCAGACGCATACCCCGCTGCAACCGTCGTACAAATACCCCGGCAATCTCGGCTCGTTCGTAGGTCACGCCGGTCTCTTTCTCAATGATAGAGGCCATAATCAATGCTTCATAGGCGGTTTTATAGGGAAGATCAGCTTCTCTACCCTGCCAGGCCCTGTCGAGTATCCGCTGCATCTGGCCATGGGCTTGAACAAGAATATCGGAGACGGAATCTGTGGCGCTGTAACTATAGGTATCAGGGAAGAACCAGCCCTCTGGATGCGCGAGATCAAGACCTGCAGCGGCCAATATTTGGTCTGGGTCCTTATTAGCAATCTCAGAAAACTGCTTTATCTTGGCCAGATGAGATAGCCACTGCTTAAAAGACCAGCCTTCGGGGAATGTGACCCTATGAAGAATGACCTCACCGCGATTAAATTTTTTCAACAGCGTGCGAGCGCTGTCTGTGGCCTCAATACGATAGCTACCTGCCTGTATCGATGTTCGATCAGATAGCTTGGCATAGGCAGAAAGAATACGAGGATGGGAAATAATACTGTCTTTATGAAGCTGGCGAGTCACGCGGCTGAGACTACTGCCACTGTCGATAGACCAAACGACAGACTTCTCTTCGATTAGGTTTACCGGGCGATCGAGATGCTGGTGCACAAAGCCCAATAGCCAGGCCCCAGCAATGGCCAACAGCAGTAAGCAGAGAACCGTGATTCGTAAGAGGGGTTTAATCATTGAAAACAGTGATAGTGATCGGCCAGCGCAGATTGAACCATGTTTGTGTGGCTGCCGATAGTCAAAGGCATAACAATATTTTTATGATCAGGACCCTGGATAAAGCCTACCACTGGGCGAATACCGCGAACTGAGTTACAGGTAAACATCTGGTCACAGTCGGCTAGCTGGCTAGAAGCAATATCCACAACGGTCACAGGAATTTCTAGCTGGGGAAATATTTCCTCCAGCAGCACCCCACGCATTACGCCAGATACCCCAGCATTGTTTAGGCAGGGGGTAATCCAACCCTGTTGGGGGGTATGGAGAAAAATATTCGCGGCAGTGGTTTCAATAAGAAAGTTATTCTGGTCAAACATCAGACCATCTGCATAGCTCTCGTCAGCCCATTCATTGCGCGCCATCACCTGATCGAGTCGATTAAGATGTTTAATGCCTGCCAAAATGGGATTACTGGGTAAACGGTAGTCACAGTGCCTCAGACTGATGCCCTGCGTAGAGTCAATCTCTGCCCCTTGCTGTAGTTCTGGCTCTTGCTGTAACTCTGGCAGCTCAGCATACAGGCAAATAATGCGCGCTGTAACAGTTGCCGGGCTCTTATAGCCACGACCGCCTAGGCCAGCGCTAACGATTAGCTTGATAACACCAGTGTCAATAGCTTGCTGTTTCAGATGCTCTTGAAAATCATTAAGCTGCTGCACCACGACAGACAGGTGCAACGGAATACCCAGCGTAGCCGCATCACGAATCAAACGGCTAAGATGCCAACTCTCAAGAGGTAGCTGCCCCTTATGAAATCGCATGGTTTCAAATAACCCATGACCATAGGCCAGACCTCGATCCATCAACGAGTCGCTGGCTACAAATGAGCCATCAATGCTGCCGATTATATTTTTATTTACCATGGCGCTATTAAACCGAATAAACAGAACTTACACCATTAAACAAAACGATCGCCCATAAAAAAACCGCCCCAATTAGAGCGGTTTTTTGAAACGGTCTAAAATCAGCCGTTTGCAGTAATATAGCTAATTGCATCCTGAACGGTAGCAATCTTTTCTGCATCTTCATCAGGGATTTCAGCATCGAATTCCTCTTCTAAAGCCATAATGAGCTCAACTGTATCTAGCGAGTCAGCGCCAAGATCTTCAACAAAAGATGAAGTTATCTTAACATCTTCTTCTTTAACACCCAGTTGCTCTGCAACCATTTTTATAACGCGTTCTTCGATGTTGCTCATCGTGGTTCTACTCCTTTAAAGGGGTCGGATATAAATGTGTTATTTGAAAACAATCTGCCAAATAACGATAATCTGTGTTGCTAGGGCGGGCATTTTACCCTACAAATAGCAAAATGCTAGTGCCCATTTTTAAAAAGCTTAAATAACCAGTTAAATCAACAGGTTATGCCATATACATGCCGCCATTTACATGGATTGTTTCACCGGTTATGTACCCTGCGGCCTCACTAACAAGAAAGCTAACGACTCCAGCGATCTCTTCAGGTGTCCCTAAACGAGCTAATGGAATCTGTGTAAGCATAGACTCTTTATTCGCTTCGGGGAGGTCTTTGGTCATATCCGTATCGATAAAACCGGGTGCCACTGTATTCACGGTGATACTGCGCGAGCCAAGTTCTTTGGCCAGTGCCCGCGCAAAACCCTCGACTCCGGCTTTACTTGCGGAATAGTTACTTTGCCCGCCATTGCCCATAGAACCAACCACGGAGCTTATATTGATGATACGGCCCCAGCGAGCTTTGGTCATAGGACGCACACAGGCCTTAGCTAGGCGAAAAACGGAGGTTAGGTTGGTATTAATAACGTCCATCCACTCCTCTTCTTTCATGCGCATAAGAATATTGTCTTTAGTGATACCCGCATTATTAACCAATATGGTAGGCGCACCAAACTCTTCGATAATAGCTTTTAATACGGCGTCGACAGACTCAGCATCAGTGACATTTAACATCATGCCGCGACCAGCAATGTTTTTTTCTGCCAGTCGCTGGGTGATCTTTTCAGCGCCAGATTCCGTGGTAGCAGTACCAATAACAATATGGCCGGAACCACCTAAATCATCAGCTATAGCAGCCCCAATGCCGCGACTTGCTCCGGTTACCAGAGCAACCTTTTGTTCAACAGCCATGCTGTTCTCCTGTTAGATATTCGTAAAATACTCGTAAAAATCGCGTAAAACTCCTGTAAAAAAGAATCCCGCTTTCGAATTAAATCGACGTCAACGCGTTTTCAAGACTGGCCACATCGTCTGTCGAAAATGACGTCAGGTCACGATCGATACGCTTGGTGAGGCCATTTAAAACTCGACCAGGGCCGCATTCAATCAATATTTGAGTGCCATTCGCTTTCAAGCCCTGAATACAGTCAACCCACATTACGGGCCTGTATATCTGCTCTAACATCAGCGCCTTAATAGACTCTGGATTAGTTTCAGTCTGAGCATGCACATTATGTAAAACCGGAATTTGCGGCTGAGCAAAAGCAGTACCGTTAACCATCTCCGCAAGCTGCTCGGCAGCGGGCTGCATTAATGACGTATGGAACGGTGCGCTAACGGGCAGGGTCATGGCGCGTTTTGCACCTGCCTGTTTGCAAATCTCGATAGCGCGATCAACAGCAGCCGCTGACCCGGCGATAACCACCTGACCAGGCGCATTAAAGTTTACCGCATCAACCACATCGTTCTCACGTGCGCTGGCGCAGGCATCGAGAATAACCTGATCAGGAATACCCAAAATAGCCGCCATAGCACCTACACCAACAGGCACTGCTTCTTGCATAAAGGCACCGCGGGCGCGAACAATTTTTATCGCATCAGCAAATTCAAGGACACCGGAACAGACCAGTGCAGACCACTCGCCGAGGCTATGGCCAGCCAACTGAGCTGGCATTGGGCCGCCCTTCTCCTGCCATAACCGCCATATAGCAACACTACTCGCCAGTAATATAGGCTGAGTGCGCTCAGTGAGGTTGATGTCGTCCTGCTCGCCCTCTTGGACCAGCTTCCAGGCGTCATAACACAAAGCATCTGATGCTTCAATAAAGGTTTGTTCAACAAGGGGGTTTGCTGAGGCTAAATCTGCCAACATGCCAATTTTCTGTGATCCTTGGCCGGGGAATACAAATGCTAAGTTACTGTTCATAGATCCTCTATTTAATTCCGTTGTCCATCTTGCTTTGAAGTATAGGCGACAAAACTTCAGGCAGATCATGTTTTGCGGCATCTATGGCCACATCTAAGGCGTGACCGAAGGCTTTTTCAGAGGCGCCACCATGACTTTTTACCACGATGCCATTTAAGCCAAGCAGATAGGCACCATTATATAAGGCTGGATCCAATCGAGACTTTAAACCCAGCAACAGAGTGCGCATAAAGACCGCACCAATTCGGGCCGTCCAGCTACCCCTGAGCAGCTCTTTAAACATTCCATTAATCATGGTGGCCAGGCCTTCACTGGTTTTAAGGGCAACATTACCGGTAAAGCCATCACAGACAACAACGTCGGTGCTGCCTTCGAAGATACCATCCCCTTCCACGTAGCCCCGATAATTAAGCAGCGGATCACCGCTTAACAGGGCTGCTGTCTCAGCCATACTCTGGCCACCCTTGCCTGCCTCTTCACCGACATTAACCAGACGTACCCTTGGCTCAACAATGCCATCTAGGGCCTGAGCAGTCAGAGAACCCAGCAGAGCAAACTGATGTAATTGCTGGGGTGAGCATTCAAGGTTAGCCCCAAGATCAAGCATATAAGAGCGACCCTGAGACGTCGGAAACGAAGTGCATATTGCTGGGCGAGAAATGCCGGGAAGTGTCTTTAAAAAAACCAGACCAAGTGCCATTAATGCGCCGGTGTTACCTGCACTGATGCAGGCCTTAGCATCACCATCGGCAACAGCCTTAACTGCAAGACCCATGGTGGAGTCTCGTTTGTGACGCAGTACTGTTGAAGGTTTGTCATCGCCAGAAACAACTTTCTCGCAGTGCCGTAGGTGAATACGGGCGAGCACAGAAGAATCTTTGCAGGTACTGATTTCCGCTGCCAACTTTTTCTGGTCACCAAAGACCAGCGCAGAGACACCGGAGTGCTTACGGAGCGACGTTATAAGCGCGGGCACTATGACCGGAGGACCAAAGTCCCCGCCCATAGCGTCGACGGCAATTCTAGGAGAATTTGCCAAAGAGATTTTCAGTTACTCGGCGTTTGTCTCAATGACTTTAGCGCCACGATAAAAACCGTCTGCAGTCACGTGATGACGCAGGTGCTTCTCACCGCTTGTTGAATCTACTGACAATGTTGCAGCAGTTAGGGCATCGTGTGAACGACGCATGCCACGTTTGGATCGAGTCTTGCGACTTTTCTGAACAGCCATAGGTTACTCCTAAGCAAAAAATAAATGCAGTCGTACTACTTCTTCAACTGCTGTAAAACATTAAACGGACTGTCGGAAACAGTCTCATCACCAGCGGCATCCACTTCCTCATGCATAAAGGTATCCCCAGTACATTCACCTACATTATGGTAATTGACTAAGGGCAGTGCCAATAAAATCTCGTCTTCCAGCATCTCGCTGAAACTAGTCATCTTGTCAACCACAAGCCAAGGCTCATAATTGCTTGCAACGCGGTTGAGATGATCCTCCGACCATATCACCTGAGCAGCAAATTCCGCCTGTAACTCCATCTTCAGCGGGTCGAGACAGCGCTGACAAACTGTCTCTACCGGTACCTTTATATTGCCTAGGGCAACCTTCGCCCGCGACTCATCCAACTTAAATTGCACAGACGCCCATAAAGGAGCACAAATCGCCGTCACAGAGGACGCCAATCTGGGCAAGTCTTCAACATTAACCGTGCCCTCAAGGATAACTTCTTGAAGAGCTAGTTTACGTGGATCAATTAGAGTTGGCAGTGCCATAATACAGGTGGTACTCAGTTAGGCGCGCATGATAGGGTCAACATAGTGATCTGTCAAAGAAAATTCGCCTAGAAACCTGAGTAGAATACGTCCCATGAGCAACCTTATCCTCGCCTCATCGTCCTCCTACCGAAAATCTTTGCTGCAACGCCTAAACATAGAGTTTAGCTGCAGTTCTCCAGATGTAGATGAGTCGGCACTGGCCGGCGAGTCTGCAGCGGCATTAGCCGAGCGTCTGGCCCTAGAAAAAGCGCAGGCAATCGCCAATCAATTTCCCAATGCGGTGGTGATCGGCGCAGACCAGGTCGCCGAGCTCAATGGCACAATACTGGGCAAGCCGGGAAACCACCATCAAGCTGTGACACAGCTTACTGCTCAATCAGGTCAGCGCGTGCTCTTTCATAGCGGGATCGCCATTGTTCGACTTCAGGCCGATGGTGAGATGCAACAGTATTCATTGATTAACACCACCGAAGTTACCTTTAGGCCACTGAGCCAAAGACAGATAGAGCAGTATCTCGTAACCGAGCAGCCCTATGACTGTGCGGGGAGTTTTAAAGCAGAGGGATTGGGAATAAGCCTGTTCACGGCAATTAATAGTAACGACCCGACCTCATTAATTGGTCTGCCTTTGATCGATCTATGCTCGGTGTTACCGCAATTCTCTATCAGCATATAATAGACTTTACTTGATTAAAATAGGCTAAGTTATTGATTATAAATGATTATGTATATCTGAAAACCGATCTAGGCAAGCGATAATATTAAAGGCATCAAGCCTTTCTGCCTCATGAGCCCCGTAGCTCACGCCTATGCGGGGAACCCCAGCATTAACGGCCATCTCCATATCAAACTCAGTATCACCCACCATAATTGCCTGTTCTGGTGCTACATTGTGCAGAGCCAGTAACTCTTGCAACATTAACGGGTGTGGCTTTGAGCGAGTTTCGTCGGCACAGCGCGAACTGTGAAAGAAATCTTGAAGACCTGTCGCATGAAGTACGCGATCCAAACCCGCGCGGCTTTTTCCTGTAGCGACGGCCAGCAAGTAATTCTGCTCCCGCAACTGTTCCAGCGTGTCCATGACACTCGGAAAGAAATCACAGGGCTTGTGATCCTGAGTGCGGTAATGGGTCGAATAAGTTTCACTAAAGGCCGCAACCATCTCAGTCGGTGCCTGAGGAAATAGCTGGGCAATGGCCTCTTGCAGCCCAAGCCCAATAATCTCTTTAGCGGCATTAAAGTCCGGCACAGGCAGATCATGATCCTTTGCCGCCAGCTGAATACAGGTCGAAATTCGGGCTACAGAGTCTGAAACAGTGCCGTCCCAATCAAAAATTATTAACTTTACTGTCATAGGTTTTTAAGTATCGGCTGGAGGTCTTTTGGCAGAGGCGCTTCCACGTCCACCCAGTCCCCAGATAGCGGATGACGGAAACGTAGATTGCTGGCATGGAGAAACATGCGCTTTAAACCAGAATCTTTCAGGCTCTCATTAAAGTGGGTATCGCCATACTTTGGGTCGCCGGCAACGGGCTGCCCAGAAAACTGGCAGTGCACACGAATCTGATGGGTCCTACCGGTTTCTAATGTGACTTCTAATAAGGTAGCTTCTTTAAAACGCTGGCTAATCTTAAAGTGAGTGACTGAGGCTTTGCCTTCGACATCCACCCGCACAATACGCTCACCAGAAGATACCTGGTTTTTAAGCAGCGGTGCATTAATCGTAGATTTACCTTTGGGCCACTGGCCTTTCACCAACGCCAGATAACGCTTATCAATCTGATTGCGCTGCATTGCCTGCTGTAGCTCTAACAGCACGGAACGCTTCTTGGCCAGCATTAAGCAGCCTGAAGTATCGCGATCAAGCCTGTGCACCAACTCCAAAAAGCGCGCATCGGGACGCTCAGCGCGCAAGGCTTCGATAGCGCCCAGGGAAATACCACTGCCACCGTGAACCGCTAATCCTGCAGGCTTATTAATTATAAGTAGGCCTTCATCTTCGAAGAGGATGTTTTCTGCCAGATAACGCCTCAACTGCTGACCAGGAACGGCTGGGTCCCCACGCTGAGCGACGCGAATTGGCGCAATGCGGATAATGTCCCCATCTTTAACGCGGGTATCCGGCTTAACCCGCCCTTTATTAATGCGTACTTCGCCTTTGCGCAACAGATTATAGATACGAGACTTGGGCACACCTTTAAGGTGTCGGATAAGGAAATTATCCAAACGCTGGCCAGCATGTTCTGGACCAACATCAACAAAGGACACCTTATCAAAGGGTGATTGGGATTCTGGCTTAGATTCTGATTCAGACAAGATTAGGCAACTGAGGTTGGTTGAAACGCGCCATTGTAACCATGCGCAGCGGATTCACCCAACTAAATAATTGTAGACAGGCATAATTGTTGTTATATTGCACCGCGCGTTCCCCTAGGTAACCATCATACTAACAATGATACCCTTCGGTAGAACCGGGCCCAGGTTAGAATATGGGTAAAGAATACAGAGTATCTGCCAGTCAAAAGTAGCAGGTATTCAACAATAGCTGAGTGAGCTCAGCCAGTGAAAGACAAGATTAGAAACAGGTTATAGCTAACCCCTGCCGTAAGCCAAGATGCCAAATTATGATAAGCAGCCTTGCCGAAACGTTGAATTACATTGGTTAGCGCCAAACAAAAGAATTTATTGATACTGTTGTAAGCGCCTAAATCGAAACTTAAGATTTTAGCAGCGTAGAGTTGAACTAACTTAGAGAACTTTCCCCAGTACGCTGGGAGATCTAGGCAGATATCCTCAAATAACAGTGTCGTTGTTACTGTAGATACGCTTATTAATTGCCCAAAAACCCTCCGTTTAAAGGCAGCCAGACTCTAAGTATTAGTGTTCTTTGGTATTGGTATCGCGCGTTACCTTTTGTTTTACCTCCCCTTCTATCCCCTATTCTCTTCACTGACGCTCGCTCCACACAACGAGTAAAAGGTGAATTATGAAACGCATGTTAATTAACGCATCGCACACAGAAGAAGTGCGAGTAGCAATGGTCGATGGCCAACGGTTGTACGATTTAGATATCGAAAACAGAACCAGAGAACAAAAGAAATCAAATATCTATAAGGGTAAAATTACTCGAGTAGAGCCTAGCCTAGAAGCAGCTTTTGTTGATTACGGTGCTGACCGTCACGGCTTTTTACCCCTAAAAGAAATCTCTCGCGAGTACTTCAAAAAAGGCGCTTCATCTGAAGGCGGTCGAGTTCGTATTCAAGATGCTATTAAAGAAGGCCAAGAAGTCCTGGTTCAGGTAGAGAAAGAAGAGCGCGGCTCTAAAGGCGCTGCACTGACTACCCTAATGAGCCTGGCGGGTCGTTACCTGGTACTGATGCCAAATAACCCACGTGCCGGCGGTATCTCACGACGCATTGAAGGCGATGAGCGTGCGGATCTCCGTGAAGCCATGCGCGGTTTGGATATTCCCGAAGGCATGGGCGCCATTGTTCGCACCGCGGGCATTGGTCGTGCTACTGAAGAACTTCAGTGGGATCTGGATTACCTACTGCAACTTTGGAATACCATTACCGAAGAAGCTGAGGGCGCTAAAGCGCCCCATTTCCTGTTCCAAGAAAGCAATGTTATTGTTCGCGCTATTCGCGATTACCTTCGCCAAGACGTCGGTGAAGTTATTGTTGACGGCGAAGAGGCCTATGCATTGGCAGCAGCCTTTATTGGCACTGTAATGCCAGACTTCACCAGCAAGGTAAAATTCTACCAAGAAGAGATTCCACTTTTTAATCGCTACCAGATTGAAAACCAAATTGAGACCGCGTTCTGTCGTGAAGTAAGCCTACCCTCAGGTGGCTCTATCGTTATCGATATTACAGAAGCCATGGTTTCTATTGATATTAACTCGGCTCGTGCCACCAAAGGCGGCGATATCGAGGAAACAGCATTCAACACCAACAAAGAAGCGGCAGAAGAAATTGCTCGCCAGTTGCGCTTGCGCGATGTCGGCGGCCTGATCGTTATCGACTTTATTGATATGTTGAATAGCCGTCACCAGAAAGAAGTCGAAAACAAAATGCGTGATGCACTGGCTGTAGATCGCGCCCGAGTTCAAGTGGGTCGCATCTCACGCTTTGGCCTGTTAGAAATGTCACGCCAGCGTCTGCGCCCTTCTCTTGAAGAAACCATGTCGAAGATATGTCCCCGCTGTAAAGGCCAGGGCACTATCCGTGGTACTCGTTCATTAGCACTCTCTATATTGCGGTTAGTTGAAGAAGAAGCTCAGAAAGAATTTAGCCGCGAGATTCGCGCTATTGTTCCCGTTCCTGTTGCTACTTTTTTGCTCAATGAAAAGCGTAAAGAAATTTCCGATATTGAAACACGCAACAAAATCCAGGTTACGGTTCTTCCCAATACAGAAATGGAAACGCCACACTTTGAAGTTGTGCGTATCCGTACTCAGGACGAAGATAGCTCTGAGTTCAGTTACAAAATGGCACACGAGCTAAGTAAGCCTGATACCGAAATTGTGACAGAAACCTCTGCCGCTGCACAGACATTGCCACAGCCGTCCGTAAAGATGCTGGTCCCTTCAACCCCTGCACCTACCATGGCCAAGGCCGAGCCAGTTGCTGTTAAGGCACCAGGTCTGGTTAAACGCCTGTGGGATAGCATGTTTGGCGGAACCGAGACTAAAGAGGAAGAAGAAAAGCCTAAAACTCAGGGTCGCAATTCGCGCAACAATCAAAACCGTAGTCGTGGTGGTCAGAATAACCGTGGGCGCAACAATAACCGTGGTCGCTCCAACAACCGCAATGCTGATTCTCGCAATGAAAACACCCGAACTGAGGGCAATCGTTCAGAAAATCCGCGTACTGAAAACAAGCGTCAAGATGGCGAGCAAAAGACTGAAGCCCGTGATAATGACAACCGTCGCGGCAGTAACAATAACCGCCGCAACAATAACAACCGCAATAAGGATCAGGTTAAGACCGATTCTGCCCCGGTAAAAGCAAAAACTGATGCGCCACAGAAGCAAGAGACTGCAGCTACACCAGCAGATCAACTGCAGCGTCGTCCCGATGACAAACGTCGTGGACCCCGTCGCCGTCGTCAGCGCACGGATGTTTCTAAAGAGATGATTGATCAAACTGCAACTATTGCAGGCACAGTTAGTACTCAGAATGTACCGGCGCCAACACCGCCAGTATCTGAAGCAACCACAGCTCCTGCAGTTGCACCAGCAGCTGCGCCAGTAACGACACCGACTGCGGCGCCTGCTACTAGCACCGCAGCAGATGCAGCCGCTGAAAAGCCAGCACGTCCAAAGCGTAAAGCAGCCCCTAGAAAGCCTAGAGTTGCCAAAGATGCTGGAAGCGATGCAACAGCTGCCACGCAAGCACCAGCAGCGAAGGCTGATGCAGGCCCTAATGACGCATCTGTTACGGCACCTGCTGCTGTCAGTGCGCCAGATCAAAAGCCAGACGCTAATGATGAAGCCAAGGCCAAAAAGCCCGCTCGCCCAAGACGCAAAGCCAGCCCCAAGCCTAAGGCTGAATCAGCCGACACAGCAACGGTAGCAAACGAAGGCCCTCGCGCGAGTAATGATCCGCGTAAAAAGCCCAAGCCAGTCAGCAAGGTTGAGATAAGCACCGAGCGTCCACCAGCAGCCAAGCCTGCGCCTGCAAAACCAAGCGAGCCCGTTGCAGCAGCACCGGCAGCGAAAGCGAGCGAAGCGGCACCTAGAGCCTCAAATGATCCGCGTAAGAAGCGTAACGCAGAGAAAGCTCAGGCTAAATCCACGCAGAATGAAGCGCCAGCAGCTCCTGTGAATAAGGAATCTGCCGAAAAAGCACCAAAGGCGTAATTGTTACTTGTCAGTGAATAAAGGCGCTGTATAATCAGCGCCTTGAAACGGTGGGATGGCAGAGCGGTTGAATGCACCAGTCTTGAAAACTGGCTTAGGTTAATAGCCTAACTAGGGTTCGAATCCCTATCCCACCGCCATACAATAAAAGGCCCCTTTCTAAGGGGCCTTTTTTGTGTGCGGTGGGATAGGGTGAGAGCCCTAGCGGGTTCGACTAAATGCGACAGCATTTTGCGCGCCAAAAGCAATTCGCAGAACCGTTTAGTGGACTTTAGTCTGTTAAACGTCACTTCCTTTTTACCCTGCAGCAATAACCAACCTGATAATGACCGCTAGAGTAGCCTTAGATCCCTTGGCCGTTCGACTGAAAGCATATCTAAGGGATTTGGACGATATACTGGTCCATATCGACCCATTAGTCCGAAAAAGGACTCCAACCTAGGTATTGCCGAATAAAATACAACGCCTAACGCAACCTGATCAAAACGCGTTACAGATCATAATGTGGCCGTAATAGGTTCAGATCATCCTGCTCAATTGTGCTTTTCTCCTCCTACTCATGCTTAGTCTATACTCAAATATAAGAACCAAAAAAGGTTCTACCAATACCATAACAATAATTAGGCTAAATCATATAGTCAGGAAACCTCAAAGACGTTAAAAGCTTCTAACTGTTTTCGTAAAGAGCAGTCGCTTCGTATGACTTGGGGGGTCCATTAGGTATCTTAATCAGACCAGAAAAGGAGGTTGGTCATGAAGGCTCCACTGCCAGACAATGAGGCAAACAGGCTAAAAACCCTATACAGTATGGATCTATTGGATACGGAGGCTGAACCGGAATTTGACGAATTGACGGCACTGGCGGCACAGATATGTAACATGCCAGTTGCCCTAATATCTCTGGTTGACCACAAGCGCCAGTGGTTTAAATCCAAAGTAGGACTTGATGTTGATGAGACGAGCAGAGACATTGCATTTTGTGCCCACAGTATTTTGACACCCGACCAGATCATGGAAATCCCGGATGCACGTCTTGATAATCGCTTTAAAGATAATCCACTGGTTACCGAAACGCCCAAATTCCGTTTTTATGCAGGTATTCCGTTAGTCGCGTCTAATGGGTATGCGCTTGGCACGCTCTGTGTTCTTGACTACAAACCCGGCAAATTAAATGACGCCCAAAAAGTTGCCCTCGAGGCTGTCCGCCTCCTTATTATTCGTCATATTGAGCTGCGCTATAGCTTCGACTCTATTAGAAACTTAGGCCAAAAGTTATCCGATAAAAATGATCTGTTTGAATTAGAGGCTGAGGGCGACGCTATCGCTCTTCAGCAGGAGATGAGCTCGCGGATAGAAGCCGAAATACTATCTCGGCTGATTCTAGATGTCTCACTAGATGCCGTTATAACGATCGATAGTGATGGCAAGGTCACTTACTGGAATCCAAAAGCTGTGGAAATCTTTGGATATTCTTCAGACTATGTGCTGGGCAAGCGACTTCTTGACTTGATTTTTGACCCTAGCACCATCGATTCTTTTGATACGCTCTTAACCCGGTTTTCTGGCAGTAATATAAAAGAAGAAAAGCCAGAAAGATTTGAATTTGAAGCACTGACTGCAGCGGGCAAATCTGTTCAGGTCGAGGTGTCTGTCACTGTTTTGAGACGCTATGGAGAAATTGTTATTGTCGGATTCTTACGGGATCTGACTGAAGTCAATAAAACAACCGAGGAATTAAGAATTTCGGCGATTACCTTTAATAGTCAGGAAGGTATGATAATTGCCGATGAAGAAATGAATATTCTGCGTGTTAATGAGGCCTTTACCGATATTACTGGCTATAGCTCCGACGAGGTAGTCGGAAGTACGCCACGGTTTTTTAATCCGGATAACGTCAATAATGAATACTATCGTTCCATCTGGAAATCTTTTGATACCAATGATGGCTGGGAGGGTGAGCTATGGGATACGCGAAAAAATGGTGAGGTGGTTCCTCTAAAAGTTGTAATTACCGTTATTAGAGGCCTAGAGAAGCAGGTTAAAAATTATGTTTTAGGGGTTTCTGACATCACAAGGACTAAAAAAGATGCTGAGGAAATATTTAGACTAGCATTCTATGATCCGTTGACGGGCCTGCCCAATCGTCGCATGCTAATGGATAGGCTACATCAAGCTATAACGATCACTGGGCGTAAGATAGAAAAAGCCGCAGTTTTATTTGTTGATATCGATCACTTTAAAGACCTTAACGACAATCTTGGTCATGACTTTGGGGACATGTTATTACAACAGACTGCCCAGAGACTTAAGCTTAGCCTGCGTTCAGACGACATTGTCGCACGGATTGGCGGCGATGAATTTGTCATCATTCTGCAGCATCTAGGTGAGGATGGTTTGGAAGCACCACAGCAGACTAGAGCCGTGGCTGCCAAAATATTATCAGCACTTAAGGAGCCTTATATTTTAAAGGGACATGAGTGTTTTAGCAGCGCTAGCATTGGGGCTACCCTTTTTGATAGCCACAAGGTGGACATTGACGATCTTATTAAGCAAGCAGATATAGCTATGTATCAGGCAAAGCAAAGCGGACGCAACAGGCTGAAGTTTTTTGATCCTAAGATGCAGGAGAATATTACTCAGCGTGCCAAGATGGAAAATGCATTGCACAATGCACTCGAAAAAAACCAGTTTCAATTGTATTACCAGCTTCAGGTGGATCATAAAAATGTTCCCTCAGGGGCTGAAGCATTGCTTCGCTGGAAACACCCCACACTCGGCATTGTATCACCACAAGATTTCATTCCACTGGCCGAGAAATCAGGGTTAATTATTTCCATAGGGTTATGGGTTCTAAAGACTGCCTGCCATCAGATCAAAGCGTGGCAGAAAAACCCAAAGACCTCAGGGTTAACGGTTGCGATTAATATTAGTCCACGACAGTTTTATCAGACCAACTTCGTGGCCGAAATATCAGAGTCATTGGATGAGACTGGGATTGATTCTGGATTGCTTAAATTAGAACTTACTGAGGGGCTTGTTTTAGATGATGTTGATAGCGCTATTACTAAAATGAACGCGCTTAAAGCTATGGGGATAGAGCTTTCACTGGACGATTTTGGTACGGGTTATTCCTCATTGGCATATTTAACAAAATTACCATTGTCACAGCTGAAAATAGATCAGTCGTTTGTCAGCAATCTTGGTCATAACGCGAGGCCGGCTATCATTGTCAAGACCATTATCGCCATGTCAAAAAATCTAAGCTTGGAGGTGGTTGCAGAGGGGGTTGAGACAAAAGCACAATTCGATTTTCTTGAGTCACTCGGGTGCGAATTTTATCAAGGCTATTTGTTCAGTAAACCCCTGCCCGCGATGGAGTTTGAAGAGTCATTATCTTAGCCTTTTGATCTAGGCGCCCTAGATTAGATTACCTGTTTTTTTTCTACATAATTATTGTTTTAAAAAAAGGCTGCCGAAGCAGCCTTTTTTTTGTTACTACACCTGTTATTAACTGGCCAAGCGCTTGATTGAGTAAAGATCAAAGCTAGCGTTCTGGCAGTCATAAGTCGCATCAGAAAGCTCACGTGCCGCATTGCCCTCTAGCATCCAAGCAGCCATATCAGCCGCTTGTTCTTCAGCGCTGGCCCAGAAATCCGCTCTTACAAACTGATATGCTTGCATAGAACCGCCGGCAGTAGCCGGATCAAAGGTAGGAATCTGAAGATAGGACATATAGTTTGTGCCACGGCCTGCAGCTCGCTGATCTGTCATCCAGCCGCCAAGAGCAGTCTGTGCAAGCGCGCCATCTTCCGGAGTCTTGCCTTCTTTGAACGAACAAAAATTATAAGACGCTTGGAACAGGTTAGCAGGGTCCCATTGTTGCATTGGGGCTACCAGAGGCGTTGTTTCAAAAAGGAACGTTTTCTCAGGATTACAGACCATGGTGCTATCAAACTTTTCGCCAAAGGCTTCCGCTTGATTTTCCGCCCAGTCTGCCCAACCAGCATCACGAGCTTCTACAGAAGACCAGATATTAGCCCACATACCATCATATAGTTCAGATTCTACCTGGGGAACAATGGAGAATGCACCAGCTACGGGCGTAGCAGATTGGTCATTGATTTCATTCCAAGCCGCTGTTAGCTGAGCATAGTTCTCGCGGCTAAAGTCAGCACCACCGTCACAATACATATACTCGACAAACATTGATGCTGGAGCAGCGGGTTGCGCTACAACAACGGCGATGTCCGCTTCAGCCACTACTTCAACGGCTACATCTGCACTTTTATCGGCACAGCCAGCGAGTAAAGCCGCTGATACTGCTAATCCTGTTAGTAATTTCATTCTCAATACCCCTCAATAGTAATTATTAGTTTTATATTCATTTGCGCGGCGGCAATGATGCTCAGCTTAAATCTAACCCGACTATGCGCAATCGAATACTTGTGTGCAGTTATACAGGCTTAGGTCCGTTTAATCAAAATAACTCATCTATAATTATGTCCATTAAGCCGCGCTTTTACGGTTCTACTAGTATTGAATCTATAAGCTTTTAGCTATAATACTCCCGCCTCCCCTTGGTGAAATTGGATATCACGCTAGCCTCCTAAGCTTGAATTTCAGGTTCGACTCCTGAAGGGGAGACCATTACAATCCCCGCCATGAATTTACTCCTGCTAACAGCTGCACAAATAACTGACAATGTTGCCACCATCAATGGCCGACAGCTTGAGCACCTGCTTAAGGTGCAACGGGCAGAAATTGGGGATTCTGTGCGTGTGGGACTAGTAAATGGCCTTATGGGTCAAGCCATAATCACAACCCTTGATACCCAGCAGGCTAGCCTTCACATCATTCTGAATACTCCGCCACCGGCAATTACCCCGTTGACACTGATCCTGGCATTGCCCAGACCTAAGATGCTGCGACGATCATTGCAAACCATTGCCGCGATGGGGGTAAAGACGCTCTATCTAATTAATTCGAGTCGTGTGGAGAAGAGTTTTTGGCAGACGCCACTGCTGGCACCTGAGGCACTGGAAGAGCAGCTTTTACTGGGGTTGGAACAGGCAAAGGATACGCTGATGCCAGAGATCCATCTGCGTAAGCTATTTAAGCCATTTGTTGAGGATGAACTTACTGAGATTATACAAGGCAGTCAGGCACTGGTTGCACATCCGATTACCGACGTGCCCTGCCCCATTAACTGCTCGGCACCAGTGACACTAGCCATTGGGCCTGAGGGCGGTTTTATTCCCTATGAGATAGAGAAGCTCAACCAGGCTGGTTTTGAGTCGGTACATCTGGGCCCGCGGATTCTGCGGGTTGAAAACGCAGTGCCCGCATTGATATCTCGGCTTTTTCCCGCCTAGCGTCGGCGCGACGCAGAGCGCGCAGAACGAGCGGACCTGGCTAAGGGTTTCACCTTTTTGGTTTCACGCTTTTTAATTTCTTTCTCGCGACGGGACTCTCCCGGCACTAAAAACGAATCGCCATTACCAATCAAATCTGCCCTATTCATACGGCGCAATGCTTTGCGCAGCATCGGCCAATTTTCGGGGTCATGGTAGCGCAGGAAGGCCTTATGCAAGGTCCGCTGTTCCTGACTTTTCGCGCTGAAGACCTGTTCGCTATTATTGCGGCCCAAGGGCTTCAGGGGGTTCTTCTCGGTGTAATACATGGTGGTGGCCGATGCCATGGGCGACGGATAGAAGCTCTGCACCTGATCAACACGGAAGTCATTGTTCTTAAGCCACAGGCCCAAACTCATCATATCTTCGTTGGTCGAGCCCGGATGCGCTGAGATAAAGTACGGTATCAGATACTGCTTTTTATCTGCTTCTTTAGAGAAGCGCTCAAACATCTCTTTAAATTCATAGTAGCTGCCCATGCCCGGCTTCATCATCTTGGTCAGAGGGCCATCTTCGGAATGCTCTGGGGCAATCTTCAAATAACCGCCAACATGGTGGGTCACTAGCTCTTTAACGTACTCAGGGTCTTTAACTGCTAGGTCATAACGCAGGCCTGAGGCAACCACCACTTTCTTAACCCCTTCCAGCGCGCGGGTTTTACGGTACAGCTGGGTGGTGTGCTTGTGGTCAGTTTCGAGATTACTACAGATAGTTGGGTACACGCAGGATGGACGCCTGCAGGTTTCTTCAATCTTTTTATCTTTGCAGTTGAGGCGATACATGTTCGCCGTGGGCCCGCCAAGATCTGAAATCACGCCGGTAAAGCCCGGGGTAAGATCACGAATTTTTTCAACTTCATCGAGAATCGATTTCTCGGAACGACTCTGAATAATGCGCCCCTCATGCTCGGTAATTGAGCAGAAGGTACAGCCACCAAAACAGCCACGCATAATATTCACCGAGAAACGGATCATATCATAGGCCGGTATTTTGGCATCGCCATAAGAGGGATGCGGCACACGCTTGTAAGGCTGCTCAAATACCCAATCCAGCTCTGCGGTCTCCAGAGGAATCGGCGGTGGGTTTACCCAAATATCGTTGCGTCCCTGATTCTGCACTAGAGGACGCGCATTGCCGGGGTTAGTCTCGCGATGGAAAATCCGGTCGGCATGGGCATAGAGCACAGGATCTGTGGTCACCTGGTCAAACGATGGAATACGAATATAGGTGGTGCTAGGGTCGGTTTTAATCGCCTGAGTATCAGGAATTATCGACAGGGGCTTTGGCTCTTGAGAAGACTTGTCGCTCTCCTCTCCTTCTAGCAACGCCTTATCCGTTCTAATACGCACATCTTTGGCGTCATCAGAATCCTTGGCCTGCGATTTCGTAATGTAGGGGTTTTTATGTTTATCGACTCGGCCCGGCTGATCAACCTGTGTGGAGTCAATTTCACGCCAGCCATCAGGCATCTGTCGGCATAAATAGGCACTGCCGCGGAGGTCGGTAATATCTCGAATATTTTCGCCATTGGCCATGCGGTGAGTTAGCTCAACCATAGCCCGTTCGGCATTGCCGTAAAGCAGTATATCGGCGGTGGAATCCATCAGTACTGAGCGCTTTACCGACTCGGACCAGTAATCATAATGGGCCAAGCGGCGCAGGCTGGCTTCGATACCACCCACAACAACAGGTACATCGGAATACACTTCACGGCATTTTTGCGTGTAAACAGTTACTGCGCGATCTGGGCGTTTGCCACCCTCGTCTCCCGCGGTATAGGCATCATCATGGCGCAGACGACGATCTGCCGTGTAGCGATTGATCATTGAATCCATATTGCCAGCGGTAACACCGAAGTACAGGTTGGGCTTGCCCAACTCACGAAAGCTATCAGTGTTGCGCCAATCTGGCTGCGACAGAATGCCTACCCGAAAGCCCTGAGACTCTAGAACTCGCCCGATAACCGCCATACCAAAGCTAGGATGGTCCACATAGGCATCACCCGTTACCAAAATTACATCACAGCTATCCCAGCCCAGTTGATCCATTTCTGCTCTGGTCATTGGCAGAAAAGGTGCTGGCAGCAAGCATTCCGCCCAGTATTTTGGGTAGTCGTAGAGTGCTCTTGGGGTTGCTGAATATACTGGCATAGTTAAATACGCTTGCTTAATAAGGTGGAGTTGATTTTGAGGGCGCTATTGTAGCTGATTTGTCGGCATTATGAGCCACTGTTTTCAATGGCTTAGCCTAGCAATGCTTGAGCTTACACCCTCAAGCTCTATCTCGATCCACCTCGACTTTTAACGACACAAATAATGGCGCAAATACAATAGTGCAAATGAGAATCAATATTATTAACATTTAGAAAATAAAGGCGTACAATGCGTGCTTAAGGCAACCGCAAGGACATCAGATGACACTTTGGGATCTCACACAGGGCACATCCGCCACCGTTAGCGCATTTGCAGCTAGCATTGAAGCGGGTTATCGCACGCGCCTCAGTGAGCTTGGTTTTCATCCCGGTGAGTCAATTGCCTGTGTTATGGCCCCTAGCCTTGGTGCCCCTAAACTCTACCGTGTTAACAATACCGTCTATTCTCTGGACGATAGCATAGCCTCGATGATCGAAGTCGCTTAGCCCCCCGGGCCCAGCCTATGTCTACCTCAAGTACTCTTCCTTCTCTGTCCAAAATTGCATTAATTGGCAGCCCTAACTCCGGCAAGAGCCTGCTGTTTAATCGTTTAACTGGATTAAACCAAAAGGTCGCCAACTTCCCCGGCATTACTGTCGACATCAGCTCTGGTAAAAGCCTCGCCGATAGCAGTACCGAATATCTTGATTTCCCCGGTGTTTATTCATTGCAGACTATTTCTGGTGAAGAAAAGCTGGCTGTAGAAGCGTTCTACAAGGCAATGGATGCCGATCATCTCGATGCCGTTATCTGTGTCGTTGATACCACAAGATTAGAAAAGGGTCTAATTTTTGCCCTACAGGTAATAGAGGCCTGTCGTCGCTACAACAAACCTCTGCTAATCGCCGCCAATATGACCGATGTGCTTGAACAGCACAAAATGCAGCTGGATGCCAAAGGACTTGCCGATGCACTTAAGGTGCCGGTGTTACCCATCTCGGGAAAAACAGGCTTCGGTTTGGAGAATATTCCAAGTGCTATCGCCTCGGCCAAAGCGCCAACAGAAGCCTATGCTATTGCCGGTGATATTATTGCCAGCGATGATTCATTGATCCATCGGCAGGCACAGCAGTTAGCCAATACGTATGGCCCCAAGGGCGACTTGCTAATCAATACCCAAACCAAACTGGACAGTTTTTTTCTGCACTCTTGGTTTGGAGGCCTAAGTTTCTTTGTAATTATGTACCTGCTTTTTCAATCAATCTTTACCTGGGCTTCCCCAGTGATGGATGGCGTTGAGACCATTATTCAAGTCACTGCTGACTTTGTTTTGGCCAGAGTTCCCGAGGGCATGGCCAGCGACTTTATCGCCGATGCGATGTTTGGTGGTATTGGTGCCTTTCTTGTTTTTGTACCCCAGATATTTGTGCTCACACTGGTTGTCGGTATGCTGGAAGACAGCGGTTATTTAGCCCGCGCTGCAGTGATCTGCCACAAGCCACTGCGTGTATTCGGCCTTACCGGCAAGAGTTTTATCCCCATGCTCTCTAGTGTTGCCTGTGCCATCCCCGGCATCTATGCCGCACGCACAGTGGATTCACCGCGCAAACGCTGGCTGACTTATCTGGCGATTCCTCTAATGCCCTGCTCTGCCCGCCTACCGGTATATACCTTACTGATTGCTGCCTTTATTCCCGCACAAAAAGCATTGGGCGGACTCGTTGGCTGGCAGGGTTTAGCTATGTTTGGCATCTATGTGTTTGGCATTGTCTGCGCACTGCTGGTTACGGCAGTGGTGTCGCGGAGCAATGCTGAACTGCGTTCGGACCTACCCTTTGTACTTGAGATGCCGCCCTACAGATTGCCCTCATGGCGGCCCCTACTGCGTAATGCGTTCAATCGCAGCAAGCACTTTGTTACCAAGGCCGGTAAGATTATTTTTAGCGTCACGGTGGTGATTTGGTTCCTGGGATACTTCCCCAATCAGGGTGCCTCATTGGGGGATTCTTGGCTGGGTACTATGGGGCAGTGGATTGAACCTGTCTTTACACCCTTTGGTTTGGACTGGAAATATGGCGTTGCTATTCTCACCTCGTTTCTGGCTCGCGAGGTGTTTGTGGGTACATTGGGAACCCTGTTTGGTATTGAGGGAGCTGAAGAAAACTTTGTGTCCCTCAGTCAGCAGATTCAAGACAGTGGCCTGCCTATAGGTTCTGGTGTGGCTCTGCTAGTCTTTTTCGCCATTGCACTGCAATGTGTTTCGACTCTGGCTGTTCTCGCCAAAGAGACTGGGTCCTGGCGACTGCCAACTCAGCTATTTATTAGCTACAGCATCTTTGCCTATGTGGCGGCGTTTTTAGCCTTTCATCTGGTTGAGTTTTTGGTGTAAACCGATCTTCGGTTACTAATTACGCCGTGGCCTCTTCACACAGGATTACGCTGTAGCCTCTTCAAACATTATATAGTCACAGGCATGCATGCCACTATTGTTGTAGGTCGCCTGAGCACTGTGGTTTTCTGTTTCAGCATACAGTCTAAAACCACAGACCGGCGTTTCTTGCGCCGCGGCCATGCGCTTTAGTTCTTCATACATAGAACTGTAAAGTCCCTGACGCCGAAACTCTGCTTTCACATACACGGACTGGATCCACCAAAATAACCCATTGCGCCAGTCAGACCACTCATAAGTCACCATCAATGTTGCAGCAGGTAATCCATCAACCTCAGCCACCAGATAGAAACCAAATTGTGGTCGTTCAAACAGCCCTTCTACGCCCAGTATTGCCGCCTGGGGATCCAGTACCTTATTTTCGGTTTCCAGTGCCATCGCACAGTTATGGCCACTGAGTAAGGGTGCATCTGACTTTTCTGCAATACGTATTTTTAGCATTATGGGCCGTTCCTACCGGGGTCTTTTAGAAGGCGTAATTAAAACATTGATCGCCGCATTAGACCATTGCGAAATAGCGCTTTAACGCCTATGGTTACGCCATCTATGCACAGTATTACCCTTCAAGATATTCCTTATCGGCCTGACAGTGAAAACCTGTTTGCAGTCCTTCGCGACCTGCCCGATGCGATCTGGTTAGACAGTGGGAAACCTCGCAGCTTACAGGGTCGATTTGATATTATTTCAGCCAGCCCAGATGCGCTAATTGAAACTCGCGGCGAGCTATCTACCATCACCGACAGTGAAGGTTCTCATACCAGTACAGAGGATCCATTTACTTTGGTACAGCAGTTACTGGCGCCAATGCTCGACATAGACTCTGGGATGTCAGTTCATCCATTTGTCGGCGGCGTTATGGGTTATTTTGGTTATGACCTCGGTCGGCGTCTAGTGGATATTCCCGATCGCACCAAGACTGTTGCCGATCTGCCCGACATGCGCGTTGGCCGCTATTTGTGGAGTCTAGTGATTAATCATTCGACTCAGCAGAGCCAGCTTATCTTTCATGAGCTATGTCCCTCAGCACTTATGCAGGAAGTTATTCAGCGGCTGGAAAGTCTGGATACCGAAGCCTCGGAGCCAAACTTTAGCCTGACCAGCCCCTTCAATCCCACGCTTTCTCCCGATCAATACAGCCAGTCGATTGCCAGCATTAAAGACTATATTGCCAGCGGCGACTGTTACCAGACCAATTTTACCCAGCACTTTTCTGCAGGCTACAAAGGTGATCTTTGGCCTGCTTATTTAGCACTGCGTGAAGCGGCGCCCTCGCCCTATTCTGCGTTCTGGCAATGGCAGGACAAAGCTCTTCTGAGCATCTCACCTGAGCGCTTTTTAAAATGTTCCTTGGGCAATGTTGAAACCAAACCCATTAAGGGAACATTACTGCGCGGCAAGACGGTAGAAGAAGATCAAGACAATGCGGTCAAGCTACTTAACAGCGATAAAGATCGCGCTGAAAACCTGATGATTGTCGATTTGCTGCGCAACGACCTGGGCAAAAATTGTGAGCCCGGCAGTATTCGCGTCCCCAAACTTTTCGCCCTCGAAAGCTTTCCCAATGTGCACCATTTAGTGAGCACCGTGACCGGTGTTTTAGCCGAGGGTAGCGGCCCGATTGATTTGCTGAGAGGTTGTTTTCCAGGAGGATCAATTACCGGTGCACCCAAGAAACGGGCCATGGAAATTATCGAGGAACTAGAGCCCGTTAAGCGCTCGGTGTATTGCGGCAGCATCGGCTATATAAGTGCCACAGGTCGCATGGATACCAATATAGCCATTCGCACAGTGGTCGCAGATGGCACGACACTGCATTGCTGGGGCGGCGGAGGCATTGTTGCAGACTCCGAGGCCGATAGTGAATATCAGGAGTCCATTAACAAGATACAGCTATTGCTGGATACCTTGGAAAACCATACTTAAGCAGCGTAAGCCTTAGCCACTTCTTCGGCAATAATCTCAATGCCCTGCTTTACGGTACTGCCATCCTGGGCATAAGACACCCGAATACATTCTTGCTGATGCTGCCAGCCCGTATCCATTCCCGGGAAGAAGTTATGCCCAGGCACTACCAGCACACCGCGCTCTTTAAGCCGTTGATAGAGCTCTTGGCTGGTGATTGGCAGACCTTCAAACCACAACCATAAAAAGATCGCGCCCTCTGGGCTATGAATGCGGTAGGGTAAACTCCCTAACTCCGCTCTAAACCAATCGACCGCCTGCTGAGCGCGCTGCCTGTAAAATGGCTTAACCAAATCATTACTCAGCGTTAGTATTTCCCTGCTACTAAACAACTCTCGCGCAATAGTTGGACCTAGATTGCCGCAGGCCAAATTGACTACCGTATTGGCGTTACTGTAACCCTGAACAATATCTTCCCGCGCCACAATAATACCTGTGCGCACACCCGGAAGGCCCAGCTTGGAAAGACTCAGCACCAGAATAGTATTTTCATTCCAATGGGGTTTGGCGTCATTAAATATAATCCCTGGGAATGGCAAGCCATAGGCGCCATCGATAATAAGTGGAATATCTGCGGCCAGAGCAATCTCATCGAGATGCTCAATTTCACTGTCGGTCAGCACGTTACCCGTGGGATTGGTGGGCCTTGAAACACACAGAGCACCCGCCTGCTCTGTCACCTCGAGCTTGGAGAAATCCACATGGTATTTAAATAGATTGTTGTCCATCAATTCAATTTCAGGACGGGTAGCCGTAAAGAAATCTCGGGTTAGGCCTATGTCACCGTAACCAATATATTCTGGCGCTAATGGTAGGTGAATAGAATGATGACTGCCATCGGGCATGGCCCCGGCAAGCATATTGTAGAGTATAAAAAATGCTGACTGGCTGCCATTGGATATGGCGATGTTGCGCTCAGAGAGATCCCAGCCAAACTCTTTTTTCAATAGGCCGGCAATCTGTTCACGAAAGATTTTATCACCCTGGGGGGACTGGTAGATGCCCATCAGGCTATGGAGTTGCGCGGGGTCAGCGAGCACTGTTTCTAGGCGGGCCTTAAAGATTGCCTCAGCCTCAGGAATACGCCCTGGATTACCGCCGCCCATAAAGATCATGTCGGGGTTTTCGTTTAGCGCAGTGCCGAGATCATCCATCAACTCAACAATGCCTGTGGGGGCGCAAAACTTAGAGCCAAACTGCGATAATTTCAAAACATACTCCTGTAATTATTTTTCCATATATCTAAATGTAAAATTCACTCTAGGTTGTTCTAGGCCAATGACCTTAGCTAACCTATGCTGCCAATGGTCCTGTATTCCTGCGCCCATGAGTAACAGTGATCCGTGGGGCAAGCTAACCGACAGTCGCTCTTTGGTCTGATTGTGCCGGAGCTGAAAAACACGTTCAGCGCCCAGACTTAGGCTCGCCACTAAAGGCTCTACCCCGAGTTCCGGTTCATCATCCGCATGCCAGTCGACACTGTCTCGACCATGGCGGTAATAGTTAACCAGTGCCCTGTTAAAGGGATGGCCGGTAACCTGCTCTACCGCCACTCTCACTGAATCCATCCAATCAGGAAATGCTAGAGCCTGCAGACGAATACCCGAGTAAGTGTAGCTGGTATCTGGCGCACCGAACCAATTTTGTAAGCGCGGCACAGGAATGCGCCTACCGGCGATATTGATCATATCTTCACGCCAGGGGGTTTTAGCAATGGCAGTGGCAAGAAGTTTGTCGGCCTGTTGGCCATCCAGCCAGTTGGGCCAAAATATAATCTCCGATTTACGCTCATCGGTTAGCCCCACGGGAATAACTTGCTGGTCAAATAGGTCCATTAACTGGGGCCCATTGAATTAAACACCGTAGAGTCTTGGTTCTATTTCGAGGGCGACTCCAAACTTGGCAGACACTGCATCTTGAATTTCTGAGGCCAAAGCAAGTAACTGCGCGCCTGTGCCGCCGTAATTCACCAGCACTAGTGCCTGATGTTCATGGACTCCCACCTCTCCCCGTCGCTGGCCACGAAAACCGCACTGATCAATTAACCAGGCCGCTGGAATCTTATAGGTGCCGTCTGCCTGGGGGTAACGAGGTGATTGACTGCCATTACTCTCTAGTCGATCAAGCCCAGACTCAGTCACTAGCGGATTCTTGAAAAAGCTACCTGCATTTGGCAACGTCCCAGGATCTGGAAGCTTTTGCTGCCGGATGCGGCAGACTGTCTCGCTAATCAGCTCGGGGGTCGGCGTTCTGTCGCCAACGGCATCAGCCAACGCGGGATACTGAATCTGTGCCATAGGTTGAGTGGATAATCGCAGACAGACATGGGTGATCAGGAAGCGGTCTTTGAAGGCCTGCTTAAATATGCTGTCACGATAACCAAAGTCACATTGTTTGTTGTCTAGCTCGATTAACTCGCCGGTGCTAATCTCGACGGCCTGCAGGGAGACGAACAGGTCGCAAAGTTCGACGCCATACGCGCCAATATTTTGAATCGGTGCTGCACCCATATTACCGGGAATTAATGACAGATTTTCGAGACCATACCAGCCATTTTGCAAACAGTACTGAACCATTTCGTGCCAATTCTCACCGGCGGCAAAGGTCACTTCAACCTGATTGTCAGCGACAGGCTTGCTGCTGATCCCTTTAAGGTCAAGATGCAGCACGAGACCCTGGATATCGCCGGCTATCACCATATTACTGCCACCGCCCATCGGCGTTATGGGCAGGTCTTTGTCCGCAGCAAAGGCTAAAGCCTGCTGTATTTGGCTGATATCGGTTACTGAGCAGAAATATTCTGCATAGGCCGGCAGAGCTAAACTATTTAAGCCTTGCAGAGAAGCATTTTGTTTAATCTCAAGGATTTTCAAAGCGGCGGCAGCTCAAGACTATCATTCAGCTCAGGGCTGTTGCCCCGGATATGCGCGAGTAGACCAGCAGAAGCTTCTTCCACCAGATCGAGCACCAGTGCAAAGCCGTTTTCGCCGCCATAGTAGGGATCGGGAACCTCGGTCTGTTCATTCTGCTGGGAGTAGTCAAGAAATAGCCCTAGCTGACCGTTATAGCCTTCTGGACGCATACCATGGAGGTTGCTGAGATTGTCACTGTCCATGGCAATAATATAATCAAACTGATTAAAGTCTTCGGCCTCTACTAGGCGTGATCGCAGCTCAGACATATCGTAACCGCGCTCAGCGGCGACGGCGCTGGTGCGTTGATCTGGTGCATGACCCAGATGCCAATCGCCAGTGCCTGCACTGTCGACAATAATCTGCTGGGACAAACCTTCAGAATCTACCATAGATTGAAAAACCGCATGAGCAGTGGGAGAGCGACAGATATTGCCCAGACAGACAAACAGCACGGAAATTTTATTCATTTCGACTTAAAACCTACACTGATTAAATTTAAAGTTAACTATAACAATATATTTCTAACTAATTGTTTTGTATCGAATTAATTATATTAATTGCTGCCTGCAAATCTTCTTCAGTATCTATGCCCGCCGACACAGGCTCTACCGCATCAGCCACATGGATACCGACACCATTCCATATAAATCGCAACTGTTCTAAGGATTCTGCCTGCTCTAAAGGCGCAACGGACCAGGTCACAAAGCTATTGAGCTGGGCCACTCGGTAGCCATAAATACCTATATGACGGCGCGCTAAATCTAGTTCTGGCATTGACGTCTGACTCGCCTGAAAGTGATCTCGGGGCCAGGGCACAGGTGCGCGGCTAAAATAACAGGCCATACCCTGCTTGTCAGATACCACCTTTACCGCATTGGGATTCAGAAAATCCGCAACCGTTTCAATAGGCTCGCAAAGAGTAGAAACACCAGCCTGCGGGTTTTGGGCAAGATTTTCTGCAACCTGATTAATCACTGCCGGCGGAATCAATGGTTCATCACCCTGGACATTAATTACCAGCTGCTGATCCGTGAGACCGAGCTCCTGCGCGACTTCCTGCAGACGATCTGTGCCTGACACATGATCAGCTCTGGTCATGCACACCTGAGCCCCAAATGCCTGAGCGGCCTGTTCAATACGACTGTCATCGGTGGCTATAACCACTCGAGCAGCATCACTCTTAAGGGCCTGCTGCCACACACGTTGAATCATCGACAGACCGGCAATATCTCGCAACGGTTTCCCGGGCAACCGCGTGGACGCATAGCGTGCTGGGATAATGACGATAAAGCTACTCATAGGTCTCTCTTTGAATTTTTTTGGCTCGCAAGTGAAAGCTGTTCGGCAAAGGATTTCTTGTCGACTGGCAGCCCTGCAGCGCCATTCGAAAGCCCTGCAGCGCCAATCAGACTATCAACAAACTCGAGCGGTAGGTTCATTTCAACCTCAAGCACCCAGAGGTTGTCAGGAATTATATCGGTATATTTTACCGCGTCTTTGGCGGTGATGATAACCGGCAGACTATCGTCAAAACTAAGATTGTGCAGATGCAGCTGCTGATGATCATCCATGCTGGTTAAATCAACGTCTAAGCCCAGGCTTCGCAATGTCCCAGCAAAGGCTTCTGGGTTACCTATAGCCGCTACCGCATGCACTGAGGAGGACTCAGCCCATTCAGAGGCAGCCACTGTTTTATCATTTGATAGATTTTGAAATACACTAGGCTGCAAGCTTATTTGCTGCGCTTTCACTCCAGCATCTAAGGCCACATTCTCAGCAGTTCTGGGGTCTCCCTTGAGTTCTCCATTAAGAAGTACAAAGTCCACCTGCTGAAGACGCTGAGGGGATTCCCGCAGGGGGCCTGCAGGCAAGCAGCGCCGATTACCCAATCCTCGAGCACCATCAACAACAGCTATTTCGATGTCTCTATGCAATCGATAATGCTGGAGGCCATCATCGCTGAGCACCAAATCGCAAGAATGATTAGCGAGCAAATAGTTAACTGCGGCAACTCTGTCTGGATCAACCACCACAGGGCAATCGCAGGACTGCGCAATTAATAAGGGCTCATCGCCACATTGGGCCGCACTTACGCCTTCAACAACGTCTAGTGGATAGCTATCTGCCTTGCCACCAAAGCCACGACTCACCACGCCAATGTTGTAGCCGCGCATGCTGAGTGCCTTAACTATGGCAATAATTAAGGGAGTTTTACCACTGCCGCCCACCGAGATATTGCCGATAATTACCACCGGCGAACTGAAGGAATGCCCCTGATGTTTTGACTGCAATCGGCTGCGACGCACGCTGGTAAGTAGTCTGAATAACCAGGAAAAAGGTATAAGAAATACCAGCCACCAGCTGTTGCTATACCAGGCTCTGGTTAGATGCTGCTCTGCACTCGCCAAGCTCAGCCCGCCCCTGGCTCGTTAAACTGATTGTGGTACAGCTGGGAGTAACGGCCCGCCGCTGCCAGCAATTCTTTGTGGCTGCCCTGCTCAACAATACAGCCGTTTTCCATCACCAATATACGGTCTGCTTTCTCAACCGTGCTCAGGCGATGAGCAATAACAAAGCTCGTGCGGCCTTTCATTAATTCTTCTAGGGCCGCCTGAATATGGCGCTCGGAATCTGTATCCAGAGCGGAGGTGGCCTCATCTAAAATAAGTACAGGTGCGTTTTTTAACACCGCGCGAGCAATAGCTATACGCTGTCGCTGACCACCCGAAAGCATCACACCATCGTCACCAATATGAGTCTGATAGCCCTCGGAAAGGTTTTCAATAAACTCATGGGCATGGGCAATTCTTGCCGCGGCCACTACTTTTTCTGGACTGCAGTCTGCTAACTCGCCGTAGGCAATATTATTAAAAATCGTGTCATTAAACAGAGTCACATTTTGACTGACGATGGCGATATGTCTGCGTAAATTGGCCAAGGCAAAATCATTAACATCCACGCCATCCAGTAAAATATTACCTTCGCCATGATTATAAAAACGTGGAATTAAACTTACCAGCGAGGTTTTACCACTGCCGGAGGAACCCACTAGAGCAATGGTTTCGCCAGGGCTAACGTTAAAGTTAATATCTTTTAACACTGGCCGATCAGCACTGCCATAGGTGAAATTGATATCCTTAAATTCAAATTTACCGACGACAGTATCCTGTTCAACATCGCCAGCATCTAACTCTTCTTCGGCATCGATAATGTCGAAAATAGACTCCGCTGCGGCAATGCCCTTTTGAATGTCGCTGTTCACTTCCGTGAGCTGCCGAATAGGTTTGATCAACATGCCCGAGGCGACAAGGAAGGTAATAAAGCTGCCGGTGGTCATGGTCTCAAGAATGGCCGGATTAAGCATAAAGCCAGTAATAGCACCAAAGGCCAGCGACACAATAAGCATCACAAGGGGATTACTAATACCTTCCGTGAGGGACATCTTCATATTCTGGCGGCGATTGCTGTGACTTGCGACATTGATACGAGCACGCTCCGCATCCATCCCACCAAACATCCTTACCTCTTGGTAGCCACTCACGGCTTCCTGAGTAACATGAGTCACATCGCCCATGGCCGACTGAATACGCTTACTGATTAGCCTAAAACGTTTGCTAACAATGCTCACCAATATGGCAATAAACGGCATTACCGCAATAAAAAATAAGGTTAACTTCCAGTTCACATAAAACAGGTAGCTCATCAGGCCAATCACCAAGCTGCCCTGTTGCAACAATGTTTTAACTGCTTTGGTGCCCGCCTGAGTGACCTGCTGAACATTGAAAGTCACCACGGAAACCAGATGCCCCGACATTGATCGATCAAAGAAGCGGAAGGGTAAGAGCAGGTATTTTTCAAAGATATCTAGACGCAGAGCATGGACAAGATAGTTAGATACATAAGCCAACCCGTAGCTGCCGATCAAATAGCCAAACCCGCGAATCATACTCACCACAACTAGGAACAATGGGATCACTAACCAGCGATATTCATCCAGGGAATCACCAAACAGCGAGTTGGCAAAGAATGCGGTAAGACCCGTACTGGGCAGACTATTCTCGGAAGCAGAGCCGGTGAGCATGCCCACTGTGTCGGTGATATAGCCGAGCAGGTCGACAAAGGCCACTTCGGCTGCCGAGTGCATCACCAAACCGAATATACTGACGGCAAATGCGGCCCAGTAGCGAGCCACATAACTCATTAACCGGGCGTAGGTTTTAGCGCCGCTTGACGCAGAATCCTGGGACATATTTTATTGCTCTTGTGTTTGCTGCGTGGCGATATTTAGTCGGCTAAAACCCAGCTGCCCAGCTGCATCCATCGCAATAACAACGGCTTGATGACTGGCTTGAGCGTCAGCGGTAATAATGAGCGGCATCTCTACATTGCCCCCAGAGGCATCTTTTAAGGCCGCCATAATGGTCTTGATCTCACGATTTATCAAATTTTGCCCATTGACCGCATAGTTACCCTCTGCATTGACTAGCAACTCGAGAGTCTGCGCGGTCTCTTCGGCGGGTTCGCCATTGGCTTCCGGCAGAGTAATTAGCAATCGAGTTTCTTTAGTAAAGGTGGTGGTAACCATAAAAAATATCAACAGTAAAAACACCACATCAATCAGCGGAGTGAGGTTAATACCGTTGTCTTGTTTTGATTTACGCCGAAACTTCACGCTACTAAGCCTGTTTAAATAGGTCGCTGTGCATAGCATCAACCAGCTTGGTCGCCTGCCCTTCTAACTGCACAACTAATGACTCAACATGACGCTCAAAATAGCGATGCAAGACCATCGCAGGAATCGCCACCGTCAGGCCAGCTGCCGTGGTAATCAGCGCCTGAGAGATACCTCCGGCCAATTCAGCAGCATTGCCCGTGCCAAACAGCATGATATCCGCGAATACCTGAATCATACCCAACACAGTGCCCAGTAATCCCAGCAATGGAGTGGTATTGGCAATGGTACCCAGAATAGTTAGAAATCGCTCGAGTTGGTGAATTACCTGCCCCGCCGCCTCTTCGATGCTGTCTTTCATCACATCGCGGCCATGGCCTGAATTGCTGATGCCTGAGGCGAGAATATAACCAAGGGGAGAAGAGTCCCGAAGGGTTTTGAGTCGATCACCACTGAGTTCTTTATTGCGCAACTGCTGCCAGACCTGTGCCAGCTGGCCAGCGGGAATAATACGCTCAGATTTAAGGGTGATAAATCGCTCGATAGAAATGGCGACAATCACAATCGAGCAGAATAAAATCGGCCACATCAACCAGCCGCCAGAAACAAAAATTTGATACACAGAGATGCCTAATTAATCCGTTAAAATCCCAGCAACTCTACCACAAACCCTGACAATGCTGTATCGGCAAATAGCCCTCTCAACGCCACCAGCGATCAGGACGACGGGTTCTTGTGGGCCCTACCTTCAGCACGCCCTGCTGATTCCACACAAAACTAATCGCGCCCTGCTCAGAGGTTAGCCACAGCTGGCTCTTAACAGAGCGGTAGCGATCCACGACAGCGCTATGAGGATGCCCAAACTGATGGCGATATCCGCTAGAGAAAACCACATGAGCGGGTCGCACTCGATCGACAAAACCCTGAGTGGATGAGGTTTGACTGCCGTGATGGGGAGCCAACAGCACGGTTACTGGGGTTAAAGGGAGTTTAGATAAGGGACTGCGCTGCAAATGGGCTTCCACCGAATGTTCAATATCTCCTGGCAGCAGGATAGCTTGGTCTCGCCAGCTAATCAGTAAGACGCAGGAGCTGTTGTTACCTTCGATCGCACTAGACGGGCTGGGAGATAATATTTCAAAGGAAACCCTGTCGACACCCTCCCCCCATTGCCATCGCTGTCCCGAAACGCAGCGTCGATAGTTTTTGGCAACGAAGCCGGGACCCACAAGAACATCCTCAACCTCGAGCGATGCCAGCAGCGAGTCGACGCCACCGGCATGATCACCATCTTCATGACTGACCACTAAAAGGTCAATCTGACTCCGACCACGACGCCAAAGATAGGGGGCAACAATGCCGCTTCCCGCGCTAAAGCGCTCGCCATAGTTAGGCCCACTGTCGTAGACCAACGTTTTATCCGGCGTTTCAAGTACAAGCGCTAGCCCCTGCCCTACATCAAGCACAGTAAGCCGCAGTGGTGACTGAGGTTTTGAGCATGTCAGCACAGCTAACAGAGGTAGCAGCAACAGCCAGCGTCCAGCCAATACGTTAGGCAACAGCCCTCTGGGCAGCAAAAGCCCTATCACTGCCAGCAATGCAGCCGTAAACCCCCAGGTATCAAAAGCCATAGGGGCATGAACAAAGCCAACGGAGACCGGTAACCAGTCAACAAATAGCCACAGTGGTGCGACCGAATAATCCGCCCATTGCCACAGTCGGCTTGCACCTTCAGGCCACGCCGCCTGAAGGGCTATTCCCATTAACGACAGGGGAATAGTGACAAAGGATATCCAGGGTACAGCCACGAGGTTCACCAAAGGGGCAAGCCAGGAGCCCCGGCCCATAAAGAATAATAATGGAATGGCCATCCCTGCTAAAAGAGCAAGCTGAGCTGAGCAGAGTCGCCACAGAGAAAAATTGGACTTTGCCGTGGAGCTCTCAGTTTTAGACAACCAAGGCGTAAACCACCACAGTAAAAGGCCCACAGCTACAAAGGACAACCAAAATCCCGCACTCAGTATCGCAAGAGGCTGGGTAATCGCAATTAGCGTCAATGCCCAGACCATACAGGTAAACGGCTCTACACGACGAAATAGCAGCTTACTGAGCATAACCACCAGCACTGCAATTAATGCGCGCTGAGTAGACAGTGAAAATCCAGCCAGCAGGCTGTAACCCAGAGCGGCGAATAGCGCCATAAATGGCCCCGAGCAGCGCCCAACGAAATTCACCATCTGAGGTAACCGACGATGCAATGGCAACAGCAGTCGCCCCAATCCTGCCCCCAGCCAGAAACCCATGGTAGCCACTAACCCTATATGCAGGCCAGAGATTACCAACAGATGGACAATACCAAGGCGAGCCAGATCATCCCACTGCGCACTAATTTGCTGTTTATCACCAATACTCAGTGCAACCACAACCGCGCCCCCCAGTTCTGAGAGACCGCTACCATTAATAGCCCGCCGAATCTGGTTGCGGTAATTATTGATCGAGTGTCTAGAGTCTTCCAGGCGCAATGCCTTTTTACTCTGGCGAACATAACCGGTTGCGGAATAGTCCTGCTGGACTAGCCAACTCTGATAATCAAAGGCCCCAGGGTTGCGCATCCCTCTTGGCCGCTGCAGACGCCCAATAATCTGCCAGCGCTCTCCTGAGCGCAGCTCTCCACTGACACCCGCCCCGGCGAAGCGATACCAACTTAACAGCACTGATTTAAGCGGCACCTGCTGGCTCGGGTCAGAAAGTAGCTGTGCAGAATCTACAGCCAAGCTAAAGCGGCTGCGCCGATCATTTGTATCGATCAAACTATCGATGGTTCCCGTAATTAAAAAATCCTGCTTATCGAGATGATCGGGGAGCTGGTGGTGCAATTGTCGGTCCGCCATAAATAGCGCCCAGCAGAGTCCCAAACCGAGACAACAGATAATGCAAGCGACAGACTTCTTTCGGCCAGTGAGAAAAATAGCGGAGAGTAATAATGCGACAGCAGTAGCAAGAGCAACGCTAAAAATAACAGCACTGCTAGGCAATCGCGGCCACCAGGCAACGGAGAATATCCCTATGCTTAACGCCAAAAGGTAGCGCATTTGTGGCCCCTGCTTGCACATCATATTGAGACTGGTAAAGTCACAGCCAACAACGCTGATTGAGTCAGTCTAAACAGGCCTGCGGCTTTTAATGGTAACGGTGTCCACAGTTAGATGAAAAACCTGCTAATTATTTATCACAGCCAAAGTGGCAATACCGAAAAACTGGCCCAGGCAGTTTTACATGGCTGCCAGCAGGAAACCGCGGTTAGCACTAAGCTGATAAGCGCCTTTGACGCGCGACTAGAAGACCTAATCTGGGCAGATGGACTGCTTTTTGGCACCCCAGAAAACTTCGGCACCATGAGTGGTGCACTGAAAGACTTTTTTGATCGGACCTATTACCCCGCTGAGCCCTATGAGCTCAACCTGCCCTATGGCATTTTTATTAGTGCTGGCAATGATGGTACCGGCGCGGTGCGAGAGATTGACCGTATTGCCAAAGGCTATCCCCTGCGTAAAATAGCCGAACCCCTCATCGCCAATGGTGACATCAGCTCAGGTCATATTGATGCATCAAAAGATTTTGGCCATGCCATGGCCGCGGGTCTAGCCTTGGGTATTTTTTAATGTTGCCTTACAAATGGAATAACACGTGAGTAGAGGATTAGTATTAACTGGGGGTGGAGCCCGTGCGGCCTATCAGGTTGGCGTACTAAAAGGCATAGCGGCTATTTTACCCAGAACAGTCTACAACCCCTTCCCAATTATCTGTGGTACATCCGCTGGCGCTATTAATGCACTGTCTATTGCCGGGCGCGCTGGGCCCTTTCGGCTTAGAACACGAAAATTGGAAACTATCTGGCACAATTTGCGGGCCTCTGACGTTTACCGCACCGATGCCTTTGGGGTCGCCAAAAATGCCTTCCATATGGCCGCATCAATGCTACACAGTGGTTATGGTATCGGTCGGCCGATATCCCTGCTCGACAACGCGCCTCTCCGTGAGTTGCTGAACAACTATGTGAAGTTTGATTACCTAGAGACGGCCATCGGTAATGGTGAACTAGAAGCCATTGCAATCAGTGCCATGAGCTATGCCTCAGGCCAATCTGTGACATTCTTCCAAGGCCAAGACAGTATCCAGCCATGGAATAGAGCAAGGCGGCGCGGCGAAAAAATTGACCTAACCATCGATCACCTGATGGCGAGCACGGCCATTCCCAGTCTTTTTCCTGCGGTCAAACTAGAGGGAGGCTATTTTGGTGATGGCGCTGTGCGTCAGTTAAAACCCATTAGCCCGGCCCTGCATATGGACGCAAGGCAGCTGTTAATCGTTGGCGTTAGCGACAATGCGACTCATAAGGCGCCTGAGCTGCAACCAGACCATTCCCCTTCAATCGCGCAGATCATGGGCCATATGTTTAACAGCGCCTTTATCGATGCCGTGGAGAGTGATCTGGAAACATTGCGCAGCATCAACCGTCTGGCCTCAGTACTGCCCCAATCTCTCAAAGATAAAAATGGCATCACAGATTTGAATGCCGTAGAGGTGTTGTCTATCTCTCCAAGCCAATCCATTGACCAGATCGCCGAAGAACATATTCACGAACTTCCCCGCTCCCTAAAGCTGTTCCTAAAAATAACCGGAGCAACCGCCCAGGGTGGAGGCACCAGCGCCGCCAGCTATCTCCTCTTTGAACCCGGCTTCTGCCGCAAACTTATCGCCCTAGGCCACCAGGACGCTCTTGATCAAGAAGACGCCATTCGCGAATTTTTCGCCCTCCCTCCAGCAGCCAACTAGATAACAGCCAGCAAAGCCAACGCCCGAATCAACCTCCTTCCGGAGCGAAAGCTGCTCAGGTAACAAAAGCAGCGCCCGTAAAAAAAGGCGGGCCCTTGCAGGCCCGCCTCAGCTCTCCCCCTCTTGTCTTATTATGATCTAACAATAACAAGAGGTATTTCCCAACTTCATTACAAAACTTACAATTGAGACGAGCTAGATAGAAGACCCCTCATAAATTTTTTCAAACGCAAAAAAAAGCGCAAAACCGAAGTTTTGCGCTTTCTTAACTGGAGCGGGAAACGAGGTTCGAACTCGCGACCCCAACCTTGGCAAGGTTGTGCTCTACCACTGAGCTATTCCCGCAGAAGCTTATCCATAAGCAACGTATAAAATGGCGTCCCGTAGGGGAGTCGAACCCCTGTTACCGCCGTGAAAGGGCGGTGTCCTAGGCCTCTAGACGAACGGGACGTGACTGGCTAGGAGGCGCGCATTCTATTGAGCTGCAGTAAGACTGTCAAGCCTAATGGCCTTAAATTTCAGTGCTTTTGCCGTTTTTTTAATTCCGCGTTAAATCCAGTAAAAAAGGAGTCGATCCGACGGGCATTAAAAGCGAAATCCCGGCCCCCCTTAAGGGACCCTGAACGAACATCTATATTTGAGTTCAAGGCGTCTACAGGGGTAATCCTAATCGCGATATCAGATTTGAAAGCGAAATACCTTGTGCTTTGACGCAGATCTATCTGACCCGTCCTGGAATTCCAATTAAGAATCCTCCAGCCGAGCATAGACGCGGTAAAGATCGAAATATGGAATGCATCTCGGCTCGGCAAAGCAACCGACAATGTTTTGATCTCTGGATACCATCTCAGCTGCTGGCTCACAAGATCTTTGGGGTAAACCGCTGAATTATCATGCCTTTCTCGGTTTGCCTCAGCATAGGCGAGCACCGGCGGATTTTGGGTATCGGTACTAATATCATAGAGAGCTGGGGCCATTAGGCCTTCGGGACCCACGGCAAAAAGAAAAAGAAAACTGGGCACCATGCACAGCAGCAGAAGGCCCGTTAGATCAGCGGGTACATTCTCACCAGCAGAATATTTTCGGACGAGCAAGATACACCCAATCAATGCCACCGAGCCGCTTACCCCAACAATAGAGAGCACTAACCATAATTTATATTTGACCTGAGCGAGATCCAGCTGAAAAATAAGCGCCGCTAAAATGGCGATTATCAGAATAGCCTGACCAGCAAAACTAATTAATTTCATCCTCAACACCCAAACAACACAGTATTTTGGCTACAATGCCTATTCACTCAGCCACAACTATACATAATTGCATAATGACTGATATATTACAATCCAACAAACTTAGCGGTGTCTGCTACGAAATTCGCGGTCCCGTGCTGAATCATGCCAACTGGCTTGAGGATCAGGGCCAAAAAATTATCAAGCTGAATATCGGTAATCCAGGTGCCTTTGGTTTTGATGCCCCTGATGAAATCATCCATGATGTAATCCATAACCTCCGTGAAGCTCAGGGCTACAGTCACAGCAAGGGCCTGTTTTCTGCGCGCAAAGCTGTAATGCAGCGCTATCAGGCTCAGGGCATCCAGGGTATTGATGTCGAAGATGTGATCATGGGCAATGGCGTCAGCGAGCTCATTGTTATGGCGATGCAGGCACTCTTAAACCGGGATGATGAGATACTAATCCCCTCCCCTGATTACCCATTGTGGACTGCCGCTGTCACCATGTCTGGTGGTGCCCCCGTGCATTACCATTGCAATGAAGAAGATGAATGGCAGCCGGACGTGGCTGATATTGAATCTAAAATTACCGCCAATACCCGTGGCATTGTGATCATTAATCCCAACAATCCGACCGGTGCCGTTTATTCTGATGCCGTACTAAAACAGATCGTTGCGCTTGCCGAACGCCATAATTTAGTTGTCTTTGCCGACGAGATTTACGACCGCATTTTATACGATGATGCGCTGCATACGCCTCTGGCTAGTCTGGTTAAAGAGGTTCCCTGCCTCACCTTTAATGGCCTATCTAAGACCTATCGTCTGGCAGGGTTTCGCTCTGGCTGGATGCTTATTACCGGCGCCAAGCAGATAGCAAAAAGTTATATTGAAGGGCTTGAAATGCTTGCCTCCATGCGCCTCTGCGCCAATGCACCCGCGATGCTTGCAGTACAGACCGCGCTGGGCGGCTATCAGAGTATTGAAGATTTGATCTTACCCGGTGGGCGACTGCTTGAGCAGCGTGACCTGGCTCACAGATTGGTCACAGACATACCGGGCGTGACCTGCGTCAAGCCACAGTCTGCGATGTATCTCTTTCCAAAGCTTGATTCACAGATGTACCCTATCGCCGATGATGAAGAGATGATGCTGAATCTGTTGAAAGAAGAACGTGTACTGCTGGTTCAGGGTTCTGCCTTTAATCTCAAAGATAAGCAGCATTTCCGCATCGTGTTTTTACCGGATCAGGATCAGCTCAGTGAAGCTATCGGACGCTTTGCCAACTTTTTAGAGCGCATGCGAGCCTGATAAACCATTTTAAGAGACAGTACCAAATTAATAGATGGGCATAGTTATGAGCAACAACAAACCAAACATTAGCAAAGAAAAAGAAGACGATACTGCGGTACCAGATTTCAACGGCGCCGCAATTATTGATGATCAGGGTGTGGAAGTGCCGATTACCGAAGATATGGTGCAAACCGCCTGCAACGAACTGGGCGACTCCTAGCCCTGCCTTTGAACATTAAGTATTAAGATCTAAACCCCAATAGCCTAACGTTACTGTCCTCAGTGGATACAGAATAATAGCTAAATTCTCTTCGCACTGGGTAGCTCTTGCGCAGCTGGTCAAATGCCAGTCCCACAGCCTCAGGGCCAGTAAGATTAGCCAACGCATCACGCATGCGCTGATCATCCTCCGCCACATCATAGCTAGCTAGAATCGCCTCACCTAAAGTATCAAGATCACCCAGAACCTGAAATTCATCCGTAGGTTCATTGCATGACTCACTTTTCTCGCCCAAGAACCTTAGGAAAGCATCAAACACCATCTGAGTGCCATTAGTCTTGCCCTCAAGGCTATAACCCGCAATATGAGGTGTGGCCATCTCCACCAGAGCCATTAGATTGAGGTCTAACTGAGGTTCTGGCTCCCAGACATCCAGTGCAACCTGCAACGGCGCATCGGCCCGTAGATGGGCCAGCAATGCTTTATTGTCGATCACGGTACCACGACCCGCATTCAACAATAGTGCGCCAGGCTTAATCTTGGATAGCACCTCGGAATTAAACATATGATGGGTTGGAAACGCGCCCACTTTGGTGATGGGAGTATGCAGACAAATAATATCGCTGCGACTAATGAGCTCATCGAATGACACAAGATCCGCGTTGGAATCAGCGGCTAGAAATGGATCGTAGACCCGACAGCTGACCCCAAGATCACGAAGTTTTTTATACAGCCTGCCCCCCACATTACCGCAGCCAACAATACCTACGGTTTTACTCTGCCAGTCGGGGACTAATCGGCACATCACAGAGAGATCATATTGCACTACCGCCTCGGCATTACAGCCTGGGGCATGGGCAAAGGTAATATTGGCCGACTGTAAATAATCCGTATCGATATGATCAGTGCCTATGGTTGCCGAGCCAACAAACGTCACCTTAGAATTCTCGAGTAACTGGCGATTGACCTCGGTCACCGACCGAATTAGAAGTACATCGGCATCAGCAACGTCTGCCGCAGTTATCTCACGACCTGGCAGTAAATACACCTGTCCATAGGGCGCAAATAACTCTTGCACCAGTGGCATATTTTGATCGGCAACGATTTTCATAACAGCCCTTATTTAAAAATTCCGCGACTTCAGCACAGCAGCGCGGCTGGCGAAGGCATTGGCAAATCCCATGTCTTCACAGAATATGGCAAAAGCATCCTGGTGAATACCCTGCCAGCCAATAGCGCCCAATGCTGGCGCCTCATCAATCTCGGTCACAATGGTAGCCAACTTGCGAGACAGAAATAGTTGATCGCGATTAGCATCCAGTTTATCGGCGAGCTTTTTAGCGCCGCGAATCGGTAAGTCCTGAAGCTGATCGAGATGCTCCATAATCACATCTACGCTGGCATAGTGACTCAGCAACTGTCTTGCTGTCTTGGCACCAATACCGGGAACACCGCCAATATTGTCACTGCTGTCACCCATAAGGGCTAAATAGTCCGCCATCTGATTACAGCCCAACTCGAGCTGCACTTCCATTTCCTGCTGAGTCTTGGGGTATGACTTACCAAAGTCCCAGTACAGGTCATTGGCTTGAATAATCTGGGTTAGATCTTTGTCGCGGCTAACAATTACCGGCTGAGCATTCTCGAGACGTACCTTGCTGGCAACACCACCAATAAGGTCGTCTGCCTCATAGATATTCGATGCCATTTCCGTGATGCCCATAACTCGACAGAGCTGACGGCAGGCATTTAGCTGGAATGCTAGTGCCTCATCGGGCAAATCCCGATTGGCTTTATAGTCTGGACATAGCTGATGGCGAAAACCGCATTCGAGGCTTTCATCAAAGGCGCAAAATATATGCGCGGGATCTTTCTGTTTGAGAATATCCAATAAGAACGCGGTAAAACCATAGACCGCATGGGTGGAGAACTGGTTTTCTGACGCGCGCCAGTTCTCAGGCAAGGTGAAATAGCTGCGGAATATATAAATGGAGGAGTCTATCAAAAATGCTTGCATGGGCTGGTCTACAGGATATTAGTGAGTTGATAATGAGCAGAATTCGTTACCTCAGCAACCTTAAAGCTCAATGCAAGTCTAGACAAAAATTGGTCGCCACGTGGGGGTAAGCCGCCCTTCTCACTCCAGAGTCTCGCCTGATCCACAACCGCAGCTGCGAAATGATGATTAACCGAGCTGTCCCCTTCAAGATTATCCACACTGAGGCGAAACCCCTGGCCGCAGGCCACTGAAAACATCCACTCAAGTGCCTGTGGCTTTATTTCAGCAGCTTCAAAAACACGCTGCTGCTCTGCCGTGCGCCCGTCTGGGTTATACCAGTAACCAAAGTCTTCGAGCTTGCGCCGCGCCTCACCCGCAATACACCAGTGAGCAATTTCATGGAGCGCGCTGGACAGATAGTCCTCTCGGTAGAACAGCCGATTGCAGCCATGCTCGCCATCAGCGGGTAAATAGACAGGCTCATCGGCACCGCCCAGCAGCTTGGTATTGGTTGCAAGGCCGAACTCTTGTTCAAAAATTGTACTAATTCGTGCCAGCATTTAAGCCCCAAGCAATATAAAACTGAATAGCTAATCTGCTGTCATAAAACATTCAACTCACAGACAACAGCGACTTCAAAAACTGAATTTTACAGTAAAAATAACCGTCTCGGTAAATTGCATATTAAACCGAGATCATCTATGTTTTTAACATATAACACTAATTGTTGTGCTTTAAAGAAAGACAGAGTACTTTATGTAGTGTTAGTGTCTTTTGCTATCAAGCTGGCTTAGGAGATTTATTTATGCCCCATTCGGCGATTGATCATTCCAACGACAATGTGATTGATATCTTCACCCGCAGACCTCTCTCTGAAAATTCCAACACTAATCTAATCCGTATCGCCCCAGAACTCGACGGCCTCGAGATGCTTTACAGTAATGCTGAAAATCCTGACAAGCTGTTCTCGGTGAAAATATTGGCCTGGGGGCTGCGCGTAAATGGTGAAGTTGTGGGGCTGGTGCCTTGGCTCGATGAGCTAGTCGCCTGCGATGAAATTAATGACCCTCTCAATGGCCAGTGGGAAGGCTATTACGATCAGGGTGTCGATGAGTTGTTTTTTGCGGCCCCCCTGCACAAGGTCGTAGAGCTGGAAACTGCGGCTGACTACTACGAGTATCAGTGCGATGCCGACCGGGAAATTATTCAAGAGATACCGGATACCATCGGCACCCATGCGGTGCTATCTACCGATGGCTTTCACAGTATTACCCTAAAAGAAGTGGTTAGCTGGCGCTTGCTAAACGATGGCACCATGGAAGCGATGCTGATCGATGAACTTAAGATGCTGAATACTCCGGTACTGCCCGGGGATGGGTGTCTTTACCCTGCGGATAAAGACGAAGATTTCCGCTACTTCTTCCAGCATCATATCGCCAATAAAATAAAGGCCCAAGATCCAGAGGCCATGGCAGCGATTTCTCTACTCGATGAAAGTTAGGCGACCAGAAGGCCTGAGGGTTAACTCTGCGCCCTTAGCTTGGTCTTAGTCTGGTCTGCCATAGGACATGAGACGCTGGTAACGGCTCTCTAACAGATCGTCCAGAGGAATGGCCTGAAGCTCATCAACCTGCTTAGAAAGGTGCGCTTTCAATGTGTCGGCCATAGTTTCGATATCACGATGGGCACCGCCCATTGGCTCTGGGATGGTCTCGTCGACAATACCCAGCTTCTCAAGGTTATCCGAGGTCACACCCATGGCTTCAGCAGCCTCTGGGGCTTTGTCACTGGTCTTCCAAATAATATTGGCACAGCCTTCCGGCGAGATGACAAAATAGGTGCTGTACTGCAGCATATTAAGTCGATCACCCACACCAATCGCCAGAGCACCACCAGAACTACCTTCGCCAATAACCGTACAGATAATCGGCGTGCGTAATCGTGACATAACCGCCAAATTGCGGGCGATAGCCTCGGAGATATTACGCTCTTCGGAGTCGATACCCGGATAGGCACCAGGGGTATCAATTAATGTAATCACCGGCATTTTAAAACGCTCGGCAGTCTCCATTAGACGGAGCGCCTTGCGGTAACCCTCAGCCTTCGGCATACCAAAGTTACGCATCACCTTGTCGGTAACGCCACGTCCCTTCTCTTCGCCAATCACCATCACTGGCTTGCCATTAAGGCGAGCAACACCACCCACAATAGCGCTGTCATCACCGAAATGACGATCGCCATGCATCTCTTCCCAATCGGTAAAGATGCGCTTGATATAATCCAGGGTATAGGGTCTATGGGGATGACGGGCGACCTGCACAACCTGCCAGGCACTGAGTTTGCTATAGATACTTTCGGTAAGCTTGCGTGATTTGTCGCGCAGCTTAGTCACTTCTTCGGCAATATTCAGATCGTTGTCATTACCTACAAGCTGGAGTTCTTCAATCTTCGCTTCTAGCTCGGCGATGGGCTGTTCAAAGGAGAGATAGTTCAAATTCATGGTGACGAGGATCTCAGGTTGCAATGACTATGGGCTATAAATTTTGGTGTTCTTCGCTGCTAACAGGCTATGTAACAGCCCACAAGCTGGGGGCTATTTTAACATCTTGCGCCGCCACCGCTAGCCTTACCAGCAGATTAATTACACTGTTGGCTTAATGATAGTGCAAGGTTACCGAATTTTTACCAAATTCTTCCCGCAATCGAGAAATTAATTCATCCTTGGGCTGTACCTTCCACTGCTTACCCAAGGTAAGCTGGCCTGCCGCACTGGGCAGTGCGTAATGCACCGTCACCGGACAGTTGCCATCTTTGTAAGCACTCAATGTGTTGTGAAACTTATCCACCCAACCTGCGGGAGAATCCTCGGCACCACCGGACAGGCTCAACTCTAAGCGATTGAGCTTGCTGCAGCGAGCATCGTAAATTGACTGAATCGATTCCGCCACCATCTTCAAACCGCCGGTAAAGCTGTCTTCAGACACATTGCCCTGGACGACAAGCAGCGCATCCTTCACCAGAATCTCTCGGTAGGCATTAAATTTTTCAGCCCAAACAGAGAGTTCGATACGACCACTCTTGTCATCTAAGGTTAAGAAGGCAAAACTTTCGCCACGCTTATTTTTCATAATACGCATGCCGACCACCATTCCCGATACCGCAGAACTCTCTTTGCCCGGCCGCAAATCCACAATACGATTAGACACCATTTGCTTGAGTTCATCTTCGTATTCATCAATGGGATGGCCTGTGAGGTACAGACCTAAAGTGTCCTTCTCACCATTTAAACGATCTTTCACCGACAGAGTACGGGCACCGCTGTAGCTGTTGTAATTAATATCTGAGGCGCTATCGACAATAGAGTCACCAAACAGATCACCCATACCGCTGCTGGTGTTGCGTGCATGCTGTTCAGCCAGTTTTACGGCTTCGTCCATACCGGCTAGCATCACCGCGCGCCGGAAACCAATTTCGCCCTCTGGGCCGATTTCGTCCAGGGCGCCACTGCGAATCATTGCATCCAGTGCGCGTTTGTTCACCTTGCGACCATCAACCCGAGCACAGAAATCAAACATATCCTTAAAGGGGCCGCCCTCAGTTCTGGCGGCAATAATATTTTCTACCGGACCTTCACCCAGCCCCTTAATGGCACCTAGGCCATAGAGCACTCGACCCTGAATATCGACACTGAAGTGGAACTGACCGTTGTTGACATCCGGCGGCAGCAGGTCCAAACCCATGGCGCGGCACTCATCAATAAAGGTCACCACCTTGTCAGTCTTATCCATATCCGAGGAAATGGTCGCGGCCATAAATTCAGCGGGATAATGGGCCTTCAGCCAGCCGGTTTGATAGGCGACCAACGCATAGGCAGCGGAGTGAGATTTGTTAAAACCATAGCCCGCAAATTTTTCCATCAAATCAAAAATATTCGATGCCAGCTCTTTTTCAAACCCCTTATTGATGGCTCCCTGAGTAAATAACTCACGCTGTTTAGCCATCTCATCGGCATTCTTCTTACCCATGGCGCGACGCAGTAAATCTGCGCCGCCGAGCGTGTATCCGCCCATTTCCTGGGCAATCTGCATCACCTGTTCCTGATACAAAATAATGCCGTAGGTAGGTTCCAGAGCGGGTTTTAGGCACTCATGCTGGTACTGAATATGGGGATAGCTAACTTCGGCGCGGCCTTTCTTGCGGTTAATAAAGTCATCGACCATGCCCGACTGCAATGGCCCCGGACGGAACAGCGCCACCAGTGCCACAATATCTTCAAATCTATCCGGGCCGAGTTTTTTGATCAGCTCTTTCATACCCCGAGATTCAAGCTGGAACACTGCGGTGGTTTCTGCCCGCTGCATCATCTTGAAGGTCTCGACATCGTCGAGAGGGATTCTTTCGATATCCAAGGGTTCTTCATCATTGCGGGCGCGACGGCGGTTAATCATGCGCACGGCCCAGTCAATAATGGTTAATGTACGCAAACCCAAAAAGTCGAATTTAACCAGACCGGCCTCTTCAACATCATTTTTATCGTACTGGGTAACCACACCAGCACCGGATTCATCACAGTAGATTGGCGCAAAATCGGTAATAACCGTAGGCGCAATAACCACACCACCCGCATGCTTACCGCAGTTCCGAGACACGCCTTCGAGCTGCAGGGCCATACTCCAAATTTCGCTGGCCTCTTCATCCTGCTCGAGAAACTGTTTTAATTCATCTTCCTGCTCAATAGCTGTAGCAAGCGTCATACCCACTTCAAAGGGGATTAATTTCGAGAGCTTGTCCGCAAGGCCATAGGATTTCCCTTGCACACGCGCCACATCTCGCACGACTGCCTTAGCGGCCATGGTACCGAAGGTGACAATCTGGGATACCGCATCACGACCATATTGCTCGGCCACATAGGCAATCACTCGATCACGCCCCTCCATACAGAAATCAATATCGAAATCTGGCATGGATACCCGTTCAGGATTTAGAAAGCGCTCAAACAGCAAGTCGTATTCGAGGGGGTCAAGATCAGTAATTTTAAGGGCATAGGCCACGAGAGAGCCCGCACCAGAACCACGCCCAGGGCCAACAGGAATCTCATTGTCTTTGGCCCAACGAATAAAATCCATTACGATCAGGAAGTATCCGGGGAATCCCATCTGAATAATAATATCCAGCTCAAACTTCAGGCGAGCTGCATAGAGCGCCTGCTTTTCAGGGAAGTCTTCAGCGTTGCTGTCGAAGAGAAAATCAAGGCGCTTGGCAAGACCTTCCTCAGACTCATTAATAAAGAATTCATTGATGGTCATGCCATCGGGAATGGGGTAATCCGGCAGAAAGTATTCGCCGAGGCGTAGATCTAGGTTACAGCGTTTGGCGATCTCTACGGTGTTTTGCAGGGCTTCGGGAATATCCGAAAACAGCTCCGCCATCTCGTCGGCAGTGCGCAGATATTGTTGTTCGGAATAACGGCGCTCGCGACGGGGATCATCAAGCGCCCGCCCCTCATGGATACAGACCCTGGCTTCATGGGCTTCAAATTCGCCGGCCGCAATAAAGCGCACATCATTGGTGGCCACCACCGGACAGCTAAACTTGCTGGCTAGGTCCACCGCGGCATGGAGATAGTCCTCTTCACCGGGACGCCCGGTGCGCTGGAGTTCCAGATAAAAACGACTTGGAAATAAATCCATATATTCCAATAACAACGCTTCAGCCTCAGCACTGCGGCCCGACACCAGTGCGACACCAATTTCGCCACCACGTCCGCCAGACAGGGCGATTAAGCCCTTACTAAATTCCTGCAGCCAGGAGCGTTTTATGGTGGGCACACCCACACGCTGACCCTGCTGATAGGCTTTAGAGATTAGATTGGTAAGGTTTTTGTAGCCCGTTTGGTCGGCGATCAACAGCACTAGCTGAGTGGGACTGCCCTCTCCATCCTCATCAAGCACCAGAACGTCGGCACCCAGAATAGGTTTTACCCCAGCAGCCTGACTGGCCTTATAAAACTTAATCAGGCCAAAGAAATTATTAAAATCGGTAAGCGCAACGGCGGGCATACCGATTTCGGCCGCTTTTTTTGCCAGTGGTTTGATGCGCACAAGGCCATCTACCAGTGAGTATTCGGAATGTAACCTTAGGTGAACAAACTCATTTTTCATGCTGTAGCGGGCACTTCCATTTACTGGTTCTTGGTTAAATTTACTGGTTCTTTGTTAAATTTACTGGTTCTTTGTTAAAAGGTGCGCAGCATCAGCACCATAATGATTAAAACTGTCTTCCAACAGATCAAACACGGTACCCTCATAAGGGGGAATACTCTCGTCCGACTGCCCTACAGGTTCGATTCTATCGCCCCATTTAATAATACCGGCACCACAGGTAAGGCCTGCGCCAAAGCTTGCTGTCAGTATGGTCATGCCGGGCTTAATCATGCCCGATTCCAGTGCATCACACATAGCCAGCGGTATTGCTGCTGCGGAGGTGTTGGCATATTTATCAATAACCACAACAACCTTTTCCATGGGGAAATTAAGACGCTTAGCCAAGGATTGAATAATACGAACATTGGCCTGATGAGGAATAAACAGATCGATATCCTCAGCCGTCAGGCCCTCAGCTTCGAGTACGTCAGCAATGGCATCGCCCATTCCTTTAACCGCACTTTTAAATATTTCCTGGCCTTCGAAGTTAAGAGAGATAAAGATATCTTGAGTCAGATGCAGCGGAGACATACCCCAACCCGGTAAGTGCAGGCATTCGCGACTATCGGGAACACAGCTCATTTTTCCGGTCAGCAGACCCAGCTCATTTTCCGTTGCCTCAATAACGACAGCACCGGCACCATCCCCAAACAGAAAACACGACTCGCGTTTCTTCCAATCCATAACCAGAGAAATTCGCTCTGATCCTATCACGATGGCCTTCTTAATCGACCCCGCTTTAATCATATCCGTGGCCACGTTAAGACCATAGAGCCAGCTTGTGCAGGCCGAGTTGAGATCGAAGGCGGCCGCTTTTTTAGCACCCAGTTTATTCTTAATATAGCTGGCTGTGTTCGGGCAAATTTCTTCAGGCGTCGTTGAGCCCAAAATCACCAGATCAATATCTTCTGCATCGACACCAGCAGCCGCCAGTGCACGTTCCGCAGCTAACCAACCCATCTCTCCAGTAGAAACATGGGTGTAATGACGCTGGCGAATACCGGAGCGAGAAAATATCCACTCGTCGCTGGTTTCGACTATTTTTGCCATATCATCATTGGTCATAAGAAGTGGCGGCGCGTATTTGCCCCACCCGGTAATCTCTGCGTAATTCAAGCTGTCGGCTCCCGTCAGTTTATTGTTGTTATTCTAAAGAATGTAATGGTTGGCAGACCTTAACTCAAGGCCTTTCTACTGTTTGTAAAAAGGTTTAACTCAGGGCTACTAAAATAGTGGGGATTGCTCTAGCTCGAGCTCATTTCGGACTGGCCCAAAGGTGCGACGATGAATGGGCGATGGCCCAATTCTTTGCAGTGCTTCAAGATGCTGAACGGTGCCATAACCTTTGTTTTTGGCAAAGCCATAACCGGGGTATTTCTTGTCCATCTCTTGCATCTCTGCATCGCGAACAACCTTGGCAATAATCGATGCCGCGCTAATCACCTCAACACGGCCATCACCCTTAACCACAGCTTCACCCTTATATTCCCACTGGGGTAACCGGTTGCCATCAACAGCCACAAAGTCAGGCTGTATTTTCAGGCCCATCACAGCTCGGCGCATAGCCATCATTGTGGCCTGCAATATATTAAAACGATCTATTTCATCCACTGAGGCACGCCCAACACACCAGCACTCGGCGCGGCTGACAATATCTTTATACAAATTTTCCCGCTGCCTAGCCGACAGTGCCTTAGAATCAGCAAGACCTTCAATGCCATGATTGGCAGGTAGAATGACAGCAGCAGTCACTACATCCCACGCCAGCGGGCCCCGCCCGACCTCATCGACGCCAGCCAGACATTTAACACCCCTTGGCGCTTTCCAGGGTTTCAAGAAGCACTGCCGGTATTAACTAATTCGGCGATGGCAGTTGCGGCAATCGCACCAGACTCAACCGCAAGCTGCTGATGCAAGACGTCAAAGGATGTCACCAGCGCCGGACATTTGCTTTGATCTAGGGCATCCAGCACTGCAGGCGCCAGCTCGCTCACCACAGCCTGATCCTGAACCAGCTCGGGCACCAACATCTTGTTGGCCAACAAATTAGGAATAGACACAAAGGGCGTTTTGATAAAAGGCGACAGTAATTTATAGGTTAATGCACCCAGCCTGTAACTCACTACCATAGGCTTTTTCAGCAGCATGGCTTCAAGAGCGGTAGTGCCCGATGCTAAGAGCACGGCATCTGAGGCCTCCATGGCAAGATGAGACTGCTGAAGTAAGAGCTTGATATCCAGCTCAGGTCTTGCTGCCAGAATATCGGTTAGCTGGGCGTAGCGGGCGTCATTGGCCGCGGGAATCACCAGCTGCAATCCGTCTACTGAGGCGAGAACTGCGGAGGCTGTATCGAGAAAGACCTCCGCCATCATATTCACTTCACCGGCGCGACTGCCAGGCATAATACAGAGTACAGGTCGGTCAGTATCAAGTCCTAACTGAAGGCGTGCCCCCTGGATGTCTGGCTGATCACCGAACTGTCCTGCTAGTGGATGGCCAACAAACCGCACGGGCACCTCATGCTGCACATAGAATGCGGCCTCAAAAGGCAGTAGGCAGAGCATCAGATCAACAGACTTCTTGATTTTCTTGATTCGTCCCTGGCGCCAGGCCCACACTGAGGGGCTCACGTAGTGCACGGTTTTAACCCCAGCCTTGCGCAGCCTGAACTCAATGGTGGTATTAAAGTCGGGAGAATCTATACCAACAAACACAGCGGGCTGGTTCTCGGTATAGCGATTGACGATGGCGCGGCGAATGCCGAGAAGTTCAGGCAGGCGCTTTAGGGGTTCAACAAAGCCCATCACCGAAAGGCGCTCCATTTCAAACAGCGATTGAAAACCTTCTGCCTGCATCTTGGGGCCGCCAATGCCTTCAAAAATTGCATTGGGGTAATGTTTTTTAAGGGCCCGAATAAGGTCTGCACCCAAGACATCACCAGAGGCCTCTCCGGCAACCATGGCGAAGACTAGGGTTTGCATATTCATGATTTAGCGGATGATACCGCGAGTAGAATTCTCAACAGAGGCGAGCAGCATAGAGATAATATCGTCATCACCCAAAGCGGCAATTTCCTTGAGGGCTTCATCTAACTGTAAGCCACGACGGTAGAGCAATTTGTATGCTTTGTTGGCCATCGCTATTTGATCAGTACTGAAACCGCGACGCTTTAATCCCTCGCGGTTAATCGTTCTAGGTTCCGCGGGGCTACCAAAGGCGGTTACAAAGGCTGGGACATCATGATAGATCCATGCGGCCGGACCCACAAAACAATGGGGGCCAATATGCACAAACTGATGGACCAATACGTAGCCGGAGAGAATAGTCCAGTCCCCCACATACACATGGCCAGAAATACTGGCGTTATTGACCAGAATACAGTGATTGCCAACAACGCAATCATGGCCAATATGCACATAGGCCATCAGTAGATTGTCACTACCGATAATTGTTTCGCCCTTATCCTGAATCGTACCGCGGTGAATGGTCACACCTTCACGAATGGTATTGTTATCGCCAATAATTAAACGCGTGGGTTCGCCGTTGTACTTGAGATCGGGCGTGGCATCGCCAATCGTCGAGAATTGAAAAATCTTATTGTTGACGCCAATAACTGTCGGCCCGCGAATCACCACATGAGAGGCGATATCGCAGCCATCGCCGATCTGCACATCTGGCCCAACAATGGTCCAGGGTCCAATACTGACGTTTTCGCCAATAACCGCAGACGGGTCAACGATGGCTGTGGGATGAATCACCCCATCGGCTTTTGTCGCATCATTCACGCTAATGACTCTTTGTCTTGATAGGCGCAGAGCAACGTCGCGTCACAGCAAGTTTTGCCGTCGACAGTTGCTGTGGTCCGAAATCGCCATATATTGCGTTTTACCGCCTCTATTTCAGAGGTAAGCATAAGCTGATCTCCCGGGACTACAGGACGCTTAAAACGCACCTTGTCAACGCCGGCAAACAGATACAGCTTACCGTCGTCGGCACTTTCGCCCGTGGTAACAAAGCCCAGGATACCGGACACCTGGGCCATGGCTTCAATCATCATTACCCCAGGAAATATTGGCGCGCCAGGGAAATGGCCATTAAAGACGTCTTCGTTAACGCTGATATTTTTATAGGCCAGAATGCGTTCGCCGGGAATCACTTCCAGTACTCTATCAACCAGTAAAAAAGGATAGCGATGAGGTAACAGCGCCATTATTTCATTTACGTTCATTGTCATTGTTTTAATCTACCACTTATTAGATATTCATAAAAATAAGTCTACGGTTGCTTCTTCTCTAATGCTTTTAAACGTCGTGCCATGCTATCAAGTTGCGGCATACGAGCAGCGTTTTTACGCCATTCCAAACTGGGTAACAACGAGGTTACCGACGAGGAATAGATGCCCGGCTCGGTAATGTTTTTAGTCGCCATGGTTCGCGCCGTTAAGACTACGTTATCGCAAACCGTAATATGACCCACCAGACAGGCCGACCCCGCCAACGTGCAGTTAGCGCCAATCTTGGCGCTTCCCGCCAACCCGGCATAGGCGGCCATCGCAGTATTGTCACCCACTTCCGCGTTGTGCCCTATCTGCACATGGTTATCTATAATCACACCGTTACCAATAATGGTGTTTTCTAAAGCACCACGATCAATGGTAGTGCAGGCACCGATCTCGACATTATTGCCGATCTCAACGCCACCGATCTGATGAATCTTTTGGTAGCCACCGGTACCGTCTGGTGCAAAACCAAAGCCATCTGCACCAATCACTGAACCACTGTGAATGCGCACATGATCACCCATATGAACATCGTGATAGATGCTCACATTGGGAGAAATATGGCAGTTCTCACCCAACACCGAGCGCGCGCCAATAAAGCTATTGGCTTCCACCCGACAGCCAGAGGCCAAAACCGCACCCGCTTCAATAACCACATTGGGCCCAAGGTAGACATCGTCTCTCACCATGGCCGAAGCATGGACAGCGGCAGACCCATGAATACCACAGGCCTGCTGCGGTGCTGGATCAAACCAACCGGATAACTGGGCATAGCCTAGATAGGGGTTCTCGAGAATAAGACAGCTGCCAGAAAAAGTATCAGCCTGAGCCGCGGTTAGTATCACGGCCTCGGCATTGCAATCACTTAATTGGCTTGCGTATTTGGGATTTGACAGAAAGGCAATCTGGCCCTCACTGGCATTTTTTAAGCTGTTGAGTCCGGTTATTCTTGTCTCAGGGCTACCGCGCAACTCAGCATGGAGATGCGCGGCGATTTCACCCAGTGAATAATCTCGACTCATTGAGTTACTTAGTCTTTTGGTTCAGACGGTCAGCAACTTTTGCAGTCAGGTTACTTTCTGGACTGGCGATCATTACTGATTCAGCACGCAGAAGAATAGTTACGCCCTCTTCTGCAACGACTTCCTGAAGTGCCTGCTGTGCGATAGGACCAAGGTCCTGCATGATCTTCTGCTGCAGCTGCTTCTGCTCTGCCTGAATCTTACGACCGGCAAGTTCAGCATCTGCTTTGGCATATTCCATTTTCTTCTGATGCGCAACGGCCTGTTCCTGTGACCAGGTTAGACGTTTGCTTTCAGCTTCTTTAGCCAGTGACTGCAAATCAGCGGCCGACCCTTCGTACTTGGCCTTAAGGCTAACAAAGTCTGCGCCCTGCTCTGCTTGTTTAAGACTTTCCTGAGCGGCATTCGAACCGAAAATTGCACGTGCTATATCTACGACAGCGATTTTTTCTACCGCCACTGCACTCACGGAAAACAAACTAGCCAATACTACTAAAACAAGCGCTTTCTTATTACCCACAATACTTCTCCTGACTATTTAATTATTAAAATTGATTGCCCAACGAGAACTGGAACACTTCAGTCTCATCAAAATCACTAGCATTTAAAGGCTTGGAAATACTAAACGTAATTGGACCAAACCCACTTAACCAAGTCGCCCCTAAACCAACAGAGTAACGCAGTTCTCCAACATCAGGCTTGAAACAGTTGGCCTGATTATCACCACATTTGGTGTTGAATATATTGCCGGCATCAAAAAACAATGATGACTGCACAGAACGCTGATCCTTAATAAATGGCAGCGGAAACAGAATTTCTGCACCAAGCTCAACCTGAACGTTACCGCCGATTGGATCTGGATCATCAAAAAACTGCGTGGTGCAAGGGGGATCGGCCAGATTACAGGGCGTATCCTGAGGCCCTAGGGTGTTTTTCTTAAACCCACGAACGGATCCAAAACCACCGCCATAAAAATTCTTGAAAAACGGCATGCTAGTTGTGCCGCCATAACTTTCACCGTAACCCAGATCAGCTTTGAGCTTTAGGGTCAGCGGGCCATAAAGGCCTCGCAAATATTCATGGTTATAGGTCATTTTGAAATACTCAAGGCCAGACCCAGGCAACGCCAGAGCCAATCCAAAGCGCTGTGACGAACCACGAGTAGCAAACATACCGCGGTTGAGCGTAGACTTTACCCAATTTGCATTAAAGGTAAAGACATCGAATAGATTGCCGTTTTTAGTCACGAAGTCGGTGATCTCAACTGAGTCGAAGGTACCCGTAGATACATCCAGGTTCTCATAACCAAAACCAAAACCTATGCGCTGGATATCGGAAATTGGATAGCTCCAATTAACACTGGCGCCATAGGTATTGGTGGAGAAGCTGGAGATATTAAAATCACCGTAATCAGTTTCTCGAGCAAAGATACTGTAACCAACGCTGACACCATCAATGGTGTAATAGGGTTCGCTATAGCTGAAGTTCAATGAGCTCTGATAGGTGCTTTTATTAATACCCACGCCGACTTGCTTGCCGGTACCTAGGAAATTATTTTCGCTTAGGTTAGCGCCAAGAATAAGACCTGTACCCTGGGCAAAACCGACACTGGCGCCAACTGAGCCTGAAGGCTGCTCTTCAACAGTAAAGACCACATCCAGCTGATCATTGGTTCCTGGCACTGGCACATTCTCTACATTCACTTCCTTAAAGAAGCCAAGTCGTTCAAGACGCACCTTAGAATGGTCAATCAAAGAATTGTTCGCTGAACTGCCTTCCATCTGACGCATCTCTCGACGCAACACAGTATCGGCGGTTTTGGTATTGCCTCGAAACTCAACTCGACGGACATAGGCACGCATACCCGGAGTCACCATAAAGGTAATCTTGGCCGTCTTTTCTTCTTCATCGAGATCTGGGAACCCATTGACCTCGGCAAAGGTATAGCCTTCGATACCGAGTCGGCGAGTAATATATTCACTGGAAGTGGTCATCAACGACTGGGAGAATGTCATGCCTTCCCGCATTAGGATCATGGCTCTGATCTGAGGTTCCGGGATCATCAACTCACCCGCCAATTCGATCTTACCTACCTTATAAACATCACCCTCTTCAATATTAATGGTGATATAGACAGATTCTTTGTTGGGGCTAATAGACACCTGGGTACTCTGCACAGCAAACTTTAGATAGCCACGATCCAGATACCAGGTTTCAAGAGTCTCTAAGTCGCCAGAGAGTTTTTCACGGGCATATTTGTCATCACTCGTGATCCACGACAACCAGCCTGTGGTGTTCTGTTCAAATTCATCCAGCAAGATTTCTTCGCTAAAGTCTTTGTTGCCGACAATATTAATATGGCGAATCTTGGCGACATCGCCTTCTTCAATATCGATGTTGATCGCAACACGGTTGCGCGGCAGCTGCTTTACTTCGGTTTTAACGAGGGCGCCATAGCGACCCTGAGACACATATTGGCGCTGCAGTTCCTGAACCATGCCTTCAAGAATAACCTGACGGAAGATCTGCCCCTCAGCCAATCCATTGTCGCGCAAGGCATCCAATAGCTGATCGGTTTCGATGGCCTTGTTACCCTCGAGATTGATCTCAGTGACCGCTGGACGCTCGGCCAAGCCAATCACCAGCACGCCATTTTCACGGGCCATAATCACATCGGAAAAATAGCCAGTGCGGAATAATGACCGAGTGGCTTCTCGCACCAACGGATCATCGATAAGATCGCCAACAGAGATCGGCAGTGCAGCAAATACTGTCCCCGCAGAGACTCGTTGCAGCCCTTCGATACGAATATCGTCAACCTGAAAAACCTCTGCATACACTTTAGATGCAAAGGTCGAAAGGGCTAAAACGGTAGATAATAGTAGGCCGGTAAACAGACGCGTCATGTGATTAGTTAAATCCGATTGTTAGTTTTAATTAGCGGGTCAAAAAGGCCGCATCACGTCGTTGTAGGTTGCAAATACCATCAACCCCATCAACATGCTGAACCCTACCTTATATCCCACCATCTGAATCCTGTCTGATACGGGAGAACCTTTAATGATCTCAATGAAATAGTACATGAGATGACCGCCATCCAACACGGGAATCGGCAATAGATTCATTACGCCGAGCATTATACTGAGAATAGCGACAAAGCGAATAAAATTGTCGATTCCAGAGGCAGCAGACTCACCTGCCACCTTGGCAATAGTGATCGGGCCACTGAGGTTTTTCGGGCTGAGGTCTCCAACAATGAGCTTGCCGATAGACTTTAGAACAAAGGCACTGCTCTCATAAGTCTCGCGAATACTGCGCGGTATGGCAGTTAAGGCATTGTAGTCGACGTCGCGCATATGCTCTTCGGGGAACTTGCCTGTCGACGACAGCCTCACACCCAGCTGCCCTACCTGCTGTCCATCACGTTCCACCATCTTAGGCACAGCTTCGATAATAAGGGACTTCGAATCCCGCTCAATGTCCAACACCACCATGGACTGGGCACTTCCAGCCACTGTGGCAATAAAGTCATTAACATCGGTGATGATTTCGCCATTGATAGCGACTAGGCGATCGCCTGTGCGCAATCCAGCCAGATAGCCTGATCCGTCTTCAGCAACCCCAGCCAAACTAAGCGCGTCTAATTCAAAGGGTGGCATTACGCCAAGGTCCCGCAGAGGCGACGGCTCTTCGGCTTCACGTAACCAGGCCGACACAGTGACCGGCATTTCATATTCAAGGGTTGAGCCTTCGTAGGTCACCACAAAAGGAATCTCACCACTGGTACCAATAAAATCAAACAGTTTGCGTGAAACGGCACTCCAGGTCGGGGTCGACTGACCTTCGATAGCAATAATCTCCATGCCAGGCTCGAATCCAGCCTGCTCTGCAAGAGAGCCCTCTTTAACCTGGCCCACAACGGGTGCCAGGTCGCGTTCGCCCGCCAAAAAGATCAGCCAAAAGGCCAGAAAGGCGAGCAGGAAGTTTGCAATAGGTCCGGCGGCAACAATGGCGATTCGCTGCCATACAGTTTTGCTGTTAAAGGAAAAGGGGCGATCTTCTTCACTCACATTGCCTTCACGCTCATCAAGCATTTTAACGTAGCCACCCAGAGGTAGCAGCGCCAGCACGAATTCAGTGTCTTGCTTGTCCCGCCATCTCAGCAGCGGCGTACCAAAGCCAATCGAGAAACGCTCGACCTTGACGCCACAGCGCCGGGCTACCCAAAAATGACCAAATTCATGAATAGTGACCAGAATGCCAAGGGCGATAAAGGTGTAAAAAAGTGTCTGAAGTAATGCCATAAATTAAGACTCAATCTCCGCGATATAGGCCGTGCTAAAGGCACGTGCTTTGCTGTCGGACTCTTGGACTGCGTCAAGTGATTCCGGTTCAGTCAATGATAGACCAGATAGGGTCTCACCGACCACCTGTGCAATTTGCGTGAAGCCAATGCGCTGATCCAGAAAAGCCTGCACCGCAACTTCGTTGGCCGCATTTAGAATAGCCGGGGCATCTGCTGCGGCTTGAGCCGCGTCAAAGGCTAGCTGCAAACAAGGGAAAGCCTCAAGATCAGGCTTTTCAAAGTTTAACTGGCCAATCTCAAACAAATTTAAATCAGCTACGCCAGCATCGATACGCTGGGGCCAGGCCAGAGCGTGGGCGATAGGCGTGCGCATGTCTGGATTACCCAGCTGGGCCAGCACAGACCCATCGATATACTGCACTAAGGAGTGAATAATACTCTGGGGATGCACCACTACTTCAATTTGTGCGGGACCCACATCAAACAGCCAGCAAGCTTCTATCAACTCTAGGCCCTTATTCATCAGCGTCGCTGAATCGACGGATATCTTGCGACCCATACTCCAGTTTGGATGGGCACAGGCCTGATCTGGTGTCACTGTACTCATTTCGGACTGAGACCAGCCTCTAAAGGGGCCTCCAGAGGCCGAGAGCAATAACTTACTAATGCCTGCGCTTTGCGCCTGCTCATAATCCTTAGGTAAACATTGGAAAATGGCGTTGTGCTCACTGTCTATGGGCAGTAATACCGAGCCGGATTCTTTAATTGCCTGCATAAACAGGCCGCCGGCCATTACAAGGGACTCTTTATTAGCCAGCAGTATTTTTTTGCCCGCGTTTACGGCGGCCAGAGTGGGTACCAGTCCAGCCGCGCCAACGATGGCAGCCATCACTGTTTCTACGTCATCGGCACTGGCGACCTGACACAGAGCATCAATGCCGTAAAGAACCTCTGTTGTGCAGCCTGCGGCTTGCAACAGCCCTTCTAGCTTAGCTGCAGCGACACTGTCACTGACCACGGCGAATTTCGCCTGGTGCTGCTGGCACTGAAGCGCCAGCTTTTCAATTTGTAGATTGCCGGTTAGGGCATAAACTGAATATTTATCAGGGTGACGCGCGATAACATCAAGGGTGCTAACACCAATTGATCCTGTCGCGCCAAGCAGTGTGATTTGTTGCATAGGTCAGAAAGGACTCGTCAGGGATAGCAGTAGAGCAAACAGCGGTAGCGCCGCCATAATGCCATCGATGCGGTCGAGTAAACCGCCATGTCCGGGCAGCAGCTGACTGCTGTCTTTAACGCCACTTTGACGCTTGATCATGCTTTCGAAAAGGTCGCCCAACACAGAGTAAAGGGCCACTGGGATAATAAGAATAAACAAACTGCTTACCGCGAGCTGCGGAAATACAGCGGCTAACCCAGCAATCAGTAGTAGCTGAAAAAGGATGCCTCCAGCGAAACCCTCCCAGGTTTTTCCGGGGCTGACGATAGGTGCAAGTTTACGTTTGCCAAAGAGATTGCCCGCGATATAACCACCCACATCGGCCAGCGCCACAATAGCGATGCCAAGAACAAGTAACCAACGGCCATATTCGTAATCTAACACCGAGGCCACAGCAGCCCAGGTTGAGGTTAGCAGTAGCAAGCCAAGCAAGCCGAGTATCGGGCGTGCGGACCAGAGAATAGCGCTAGAGGGGTAGCCCTGAATCCATAAAAAGATCACAGCCCATAGGGCAACGGCGGCCAGAGACATCTGCCGAGCACTGTCTTGGTCGAACTCCGTAAACAGCCCCAGAAAATAGCTTGCAGCGGCTAGGGAAAGACCTAACAAAAGCAGATAACCTGCCTTGCCAGCCCCTGAGCCTATCTTCATCAGATTAGTCCATTCCCAGCCAGCAACAATCACTAGCAGTCCTATTACCAGCGAAAACTCCACCGCAGATAGGTTTAATAGCAAGGCTAAAAATGCGACAACAAGAATAACGGCGGTAATAACGCGCTGTTTAAACATGTGCGTCCTGATCTTGGGGCTGTGACGAATCGTCCTCTTCTCGGAGTCCAAAACGACGCTGCCTAGAATAATACTCATCAGCAGCCATCTCTAGCGCCTTGGCGTCAAAGTCAGGCCAGTAGCAGTTGGCAAAATAAAGTTCGCTGTAGGCTAGCTGCCAGAGCAGGAAGTTGCTGATACGCTGTTCTCCGGCCGTGCGAATACAAAGGTCGGGGTCCGGGATACTATCCTGCAGCAAATATTTACCAAAGACTTCTTCATCGATATCTGAGGGGCGTAATCGGCCCATCTGGACTTCGGTCGCCATTTTCTTGGCGGTGTTTGCTATGTCCCAACGGCCACCATAATCCACACAGAGATAGAGCGTCAGATCGCCATTGGCGGTCATGGTCTCGGTATCATTAATAAGGGCTTTGAGCCGATCGCTAAAGTGGCTGCGACTGCCAATAACTTTAAGGCGCACACTGTCATCGCGCAGGGCTTTGGCTTCTTTTTTAAGGTAGGAAGAAAATAACGACATCAGGCCACGCACTTCAAGATCTGGACGCTTCCAATTCTCACTGCTAAATGCAAACAGCGTGATGGTATCTATACCGAGACTTTTGGCCGCGTGAAGGGAATCACGAATACGCTCTACCCCCGCCTCATGGCCGGCAACACCACCGAGTCCGCGCTGTTTAGCCCAACGATTATTGCCATCCATAATAATCGCTACATGTTTCAGCGGATGGGAATTTGCTAAAGGTTCAGATTCAGCCATGAGATTTTATACCGAGGAGATTAAATCTCCATCAGATCCTTTTCTTTAACAGCCAACGCTTCGTCTACACGCGCAATAAAGCTATTAGTGATTTTTTGGATATCATCCTGTGCTTTACGCTCTTCATCTTCACTGATATCTTTTTCTTTCAGCAGATCTTTAACGACTGAAAGCACATCCCGACGAATATTGCGCACAGAGACTCGAGCACCCTCGGCCTCAGCTTTAGCCTGCTTGCCATAGATTTTACGCGTCTCTTCAGTGAGCGCGGGCAGAGGAATACGAATAACCGTACCGGCGCTAGACGGGTTTAGGCCCAGGTCAGATTTCATAATGGCTTTTTCAAGAGCCGGCACCAGAGATCGCTCCCAGGGTGTTACCGACAATGTGCGAGAATCTTCAATAACAATTGAAGCCGCCTGAGAAATAGGTGTGTCAATTCCGTAATAGTCCACGGAGATACCGTCCAGTAAACTCGGGTGAGCACGGCCAGTACGGATTTTATTAAATGCATTGCCCAACGCATCGAGTGATTTGGACATACGTGTTTCTGCATCTTTCTTTAGATCATCAATCATGTGTTTCTCCCTTATCCTTCCTCAATCAGCGTGCCTTCATCGCCGCCAACTACAAGATTAAGTAATGCTCCCTGCTTTGACATACGGAACACTCTAAGCGGCATATTGTGCTCACGACAGAGACAGATAGCAGTCAGGTCCATTACAGTTAGCTTCTTATCCAACACCTGATCATAGGTCAGGTGCGTATAGAGTTCTGCATCGGGCTTCAACATTGGATCTGCTGAATAGACGCCATCAACCTTAGTCGCCTTCAGCACCACATTGGCATCAATTTCAATGCCGCGCAGACAGGCTGCGGAATCAGTGGTAAAGAAAGGGTTGCCAGTACCGGCGGCGAAGATTACCACGTCACCATCTTTAAGATAGCGAATAGCGCGCCGACGATCGTAGTGCTCAACAACACCGCTCATGGGTATTGCCGACATAACATGGGAGGAAATATTCGTGCGTTCTAGAGCGTCACGCATGGCCAGTGCATTCATCACTGTGGCCAACATACCCATATGGTCGCCAGTAACACGATCCATACCGGCCGCGTTTAGCGCCGCCCCACGAAACAGATTACCGCCACCAATAACGAGGCCAACCTGGACGCCAATGCCCACTAATTGGCCTATCTCGAGGGCCATACGGTCGAGAACTTTGGGATCAATTCCAAAGCCCTCTGCACCCATCAGCTCCTCACCACTGAGCTTGAGAAGGATACGTTTGTACTTTTTCTCTCTACCGGCGGCTGGCATATCTGCTCCTATTATTTATTACTCGCTAGCACCTGCTACCTGAGCAGCAACTTCTGCAGCGAAATCAACTTCTGCAACTTCAATACCCTCGCCCACTTCAAAGCGAACAAAGGAAACAACTTCAGCACCAGCGGCAGCAACAAGCTTGCCTACAGTGGTATCTGGGTCCTTAACAAATGGCTGATCAACAAGGCTGCTCTCTTTCAAGAACTTGTTAACACGACCTTCAACCATCTTAGCAGCGATCTCTGGTGGCTTGCCGCTCTCAATAGCCTGCGCCGTATAAATAGCGCGCTCAGCTTCAATAACATCAGCTGGCATTTGATCGGAGCTTACTACTGCAGGGTTAACTGCTGCAACATGCATAGCAACTTCTTTAGCTAGCTCTTCGGTACCGCCAGAAAGGCCAACAACAACTGCAATGCGGTTATTACTGTGTACATAGCCGCCAACAACGGGGGCTTCAACACTACCAGCACGACGGGCAGAGATGTTTTCACCAATTTTCTGTACCAATGATTCGCGAGCAGACTCTAGTCCGCCAGCCATCAATACAGCAATATCAGTTTGCTTGGCCGTAAAGCCAGCATCCATTACTGCGTTTGCAAAGCCCTTAAAGCCCTCATCACGCGCAGCGAAATCGGTCTCACTATTAACTTCTAAGACCATGCCGTAGGCACCATCAGTTTTTACCATCACGATTCCATCTGCCGCAGTACGGCCCGCTTTCTTGGCAGCTTTCATACCGCTAGACTTGCGTAACTCTTCAATCGCTTTGTCGATATCAGCACCGGACTCAGCCAGTGCTCTTTTACATTCCATCATGCCTAGACCAGTGCGGTCTCGCAGCTCCTTCACTAAAGATGCTGTTACCTGTGACATTGTAAACCTCTCTTCAAACATTAATTCAGTTGGAAAAAAGGGGGCTACGGCCCCCTTTTACTCTATTACCTGTACTTAAAACTACTCGGCAGCTGCAGCCTTAGGTGCTTCAGGAGCATCTTTAGGCGCTTCTTCAGCAGCCTTAGGAGCCTCTTCAGCAGCTTCAACAGCAGGCGCGGCAGCTTCGACAGCAGGTGCAGCTTCAGCAACTTGCTCAACAAATTCATCTTTCTTATTGACCGCTGCAGACTGTGCCTTACCTTCAAGAACAGAGTCAGCAATTGACGCAGCATAAAGCTTAATCGCGCGAATTGAATCGTCGTTACCTGGGATAATGTAGTCGACGCCATCTGGATCGCTGTTAGTATCAACGATGCCAACAACTGGAATACCCAGCTTGTTTGCTTCATTGATAGCGATGCGCTCGTGATCAACATCAACTACGAACAGAATATCAGGCAGACCGTTCATATCTTTGATACCACCGATAGAATTTTCTAGCTTGGCTTTCATACGCGTGCGAGTAAGTACTTCTTTTTTACCCAGCTTATCAAAAGTACCATCAGCTTCCTGAGTTTCCAGATCGCGGAAACGACGGATAGAAGCACGGATAGTTTTATAGTTAGTAAGCATGCCGCCCAACCAGCGATGGCTGACATAAGGCATGCCGCAGCGCTCTGCTTGCTCTTTTACGATTTTTTGTGCAGCACGCTTGGTGCCAACAAAAAGAATTTGATTACCTTTAGCTGCTTCAACACGCAAAATTTCTAATGCTTCGTTGAAGGCTGGCACAGTGTGCTCAAGGTTGATGACATGAACTTTGTTACGTGAACCAAAGATAAACTTGCTCATCTTAGGGTTCCAGAAGCGGGTTTGGTGGCCGAAATGCACACCAGCCTGCAACATATCGCGCATACTGACAATAGACATAAGATTTCCTCTTGGGGTTAAGCCTCCACATCCCCCAATGATCAACCAATATAAGCATGTTAATTTGCCGCTTAAAAGGCACCCAGAACATCGTGTCGGAATGTGTGTGTCGTTTAGTTTCAAAAAACCGTTGCAAGGACATCCCTACAACGGCGCGCTTTATACCATATAGGGCAGGCCAGATAAAGCAAAACCGCAGATAAAACCCCACTAGTTTGACCCTAGTTATTCTGCTGCAAAGCAAGGACTGGCGGTTGTTAGCCGTTAATTGCGCAGAATAACCCTAGATAGGCCTTTAAATATCCGTCCAGCACTCCCTCATTGGACAATTGATGCGTACAATACCTGCATAATCAAGCCCCATAGGAACCATCATGACCGTAGAGCTAAGAACCCCAGAGCAGATTGTCAAAATGCGTGAGGCAGGCCGCCTGGCCGCCGAGATTCTGGAACTTATCGGTGAATATGTAGTGCCCGGCGTCACCACTGAAGAACTGGACCGCATCTGTCACGACCATATCGTTAATGTGCAGAAAGCCATTCCAGCCTGTCTCGGTTATCGTGGCTTCCCCAAGTCTGTCTGCACCTCGGTTAATCATGTGGTCTGTCACGGTATTCCCAGTGACAAGAAAATCCTCAAAAATGGCGACATCGTCAATATCGACGTGACCGTCATCAAAGACGGCTGGTACGGCGACACCAGTAAAATGTACTGCGTTGGTAACGTCGCCACCCATGCCGAGCGCCTTATTAAGGTTTCTCAGGAATGTATGTACAAAGCCATCGAGATCGTGCGCCCCGGCATTCGTCTCGGCGATATTGGCCATGTTATCCAAACCCATGCTGAAGCTAACTACTATTCAGTGGTCCGTGATTACTGCGGCCATGGTATAGGCCCAGAATTCCATCAGGAGCCGCAGATACTCCACTACGGCAAACCGGGCACTGGTATGGAGTTGAAAGAAGGTATGTCTTTCACCATCGAACCTATGATCAATGCCGGCAAGTACACCACCAAATTAAAGCGTGATGGCTGGACCGTAGAGACCTCAGATGGCCGCCTCTCCTCCCAGTGGGAACACACCATGGTCGTTACCAGCACCGGCGTTGAAGTACTGACCGCCAGACAAGAAGAATCTTTTTAGAAAGTAAAATCCTATGGCATTTGAAAGTTCAATCGCGCAGTTAAATGCGCCACTCTTTTTTGATCAGAAACGTTTTGTAAAAGATATTGCAGAGGGCGATGCCATCAGTATCTTTCGCGACGCCCTGGCCGCAGCTCAGAACCATTTCAACAACCGCTTTCATGAAGGGGAAGAGGTTCATACCCTGGTCAATGAGTCGGCGCGCTTTGCCGATCTAATTCTGCACCATGCTTGGAACCGTTTTGAATGGGACAGTGATATAAGCCTAATTGCCGTCGGTGGCTATGGTCGCGGCGAGCTGCATCCCCATTCGGATATTGATCTACTGATTCTAATGCGTCGCGATCGCCCGCAGAAATACCGCCAAAACATAGAGCAGTTTTTGACCTTTTTATGGGATATTCAGCTAAAAATTGGTCATAGCGTGCGCTCCTTATCCCAGTGCGTCGACGAAGCCAAAGGCGATATCACCATCGCCACCAATCTGATGGAAACCCGCCTGATCTGTGGCAATAGCAATCTGCGTGATGCCATGCTCAAGAAAACAGGCCCCAACAAAATATGGTCGTCAGCTAATTTCTATCGCGGCAAAATTGACGAGCAGAGTGCCCGCCATCGCAAACATGACGACACCGAATATAATCTCGAGCCCAATATTAAAGAAGCCCCCGGTGGCCTCCGTGATATTCAGCTGATTAACTGGACCGCCAAGCGTCACTTTCAATTGCACCGCCGCTCACAGCTTGTCCATGCCGGATTTTTGTCCGATGAGGAATATCTCACCCTGCGTCGCGATGAAGAGTTTTTATGGAAGGTTCGCTATGGTCTGCATCTAATCGCTGAACGCCCAGAAGAACGCCTGCTGTTTGATTACCAGCGCAAACTTGCGACCCTATTTGGTTATACCGACAGTCCAGGTAGGCTGGCTGTTGAGAAATTTATGCAGCGCTACTACCAGGTAGTTATCTCCATTCGTGAACTCACCGATGTACTGCTCCAATACCTCGACGAAGTAATCTATCGCAAAGATAAAACCAAAGTTGAGACCGTTATTAACGAGCGGTTTTTAGTGCGGGATAACTTTTTAGATACCGTCCACGAGTCCGTATTTGTTGACCACCCCTCTGCCCTTCTTGAGCTATTTGTCCTGCTCGGTGAAAACGCACATATCGAAGGCATTCGCGCCTCAGCCATTCGTCAAATCAGACTGCATAGAAATCTTATTGACGACGACTTTAGAGCTAATACAGTCAATCGCGAATTATTTATGCGCCTACTGAGGGCGCCTAATAAGTTATCTATACAGCTCGGACGCATGAATCGCTACGGCATTCTCGGCGGCTACCTGCCCGAGTTTGGCAAGATTGTGGGTCAGACTCAGCATGACTTATTTCATATTTACCCAGTCGACGTACACACCTTGCAGGTGGTCAGAAACCTGCGCAATTTTGGGCACCCAGAGAGTGAGGAAGAATTTCCTGTAGCCGCCAGCATCTTTAAAAGCCTCGACAAACCAGAGCTAATTATTATCGCCGCGCTGTATCACGACATTGCCAAAGGTCGCGGCGGTGATCACTCGCTGCTGGGTTCTGCCGACATCGCCGACTTTGCCAGCCGTCATGGCCTGCAGTCACGGGAAGTAAAACTGCTGCAATGGTTAGTTGAAAATCATCTGCTGATGTCCACCGTATCCCAGCGTGAAGACACCTCAGACCCAGATGTTATCTATAAGTTTGCCGCCCACGTGGGTGATCTGAAGCATCTGGAGCACCTCTACCTGCTTACCGTCGCCGACATTAACGCCACCAATCCAAGACTATGGACAGATTGGAAAGGCTCGTTGATGCACAATCTGTATTTCGAAACCAAGCATGCATTGCAGGGTGGCCTAGGCCTGCCAGACGAAAAAGCCGACTGGGTAAAGGACGCAAAAAATGCCGCCTTACGCCTGCTCACAGAACAGAAAATCAGCGAAGCGCAGGCACTTAGGGTTTGGAACGGCGTCGATGAAGAATTCTTTCTTCGCGAAGAAGCCAGCGATGTCGCCACGTTTACCAAAGCAATTATTGCCAATACCGATGACAATGCGCCAGTACTTTTATTATGCGATGTGGGTGGCGAGTTTCCCGTGGCCACACAGATATTTGTCCATGCCAAAGATCGACAAAATATCTTTTCTATTACCGCTGCCGTTCTCGATAAACTGCATCTCAATATTCAAGATGCGCGCCTGCATACCACCCATGACAACCGCGCCTTTGATGTGTTTTATGTACTTGACGATGAGGGCCACCCAGTGGGTGACAAGCCGCAGCTGTGTAACAGCATTATTGAGGCCCTGCGCGAGGGAATCCTCGACCCAAGTTCTGTGAGTTTCGATGTACAGCGTCGCACTACCCGCCAGTTAAAAAACTTCGCTGTTGAAACCGTGGCATCACTGCGCAATGATCCCGAGACAAACACCACGGTGCTTGAAGTAATCACGCCGGATCGCCCAGGGTTATTAGCCCACCTGGCCAGTATATTCTTGCGTTATGGCTTGAATCTCTACAATGCCAAAATTACAACATTGGGCGAGCGGGTTGAAGATACATTTTATGTGACGGACTACAACCATGAGCCGTTAACCGACCTTGAATTCAGTGCCAAGATTCAAGAAACCATCTGTGTCGAACTCGACAAACGTAATCTAGACGATGCTCAGGGTTCAGAATTACAACAAATTGATGTTTGGAAATAGGCCCTATGAACGCTAATTTAAAAGACCTACACCCCTACCCGTTTGAGCGCCTTAATCAGCTGAAAGCGGGCATAGTGCCACCCGCACATCTCAGCCATATAGCCCTGTCGATTGGCGAACCCAAGCATCCATCGCCAGAATTTGTAAAGCAGGTGATGCGCGATTCCGTGGATAAATTGGCCCAGTACCCAACCACCAAAGGCGGCCTTGAACTGCGCCAGTCGATAGCCAGCTGGCTAACCAGGCGCTTTAAACTCGATGCTGTAGACCCTGAACAGCTGGTACTGCCGGTGACGGGGACCAGAGAAGCCCTATTTGCCTTCACCCAAGCAGTTATCAACAACGACGCCGAAAGCCCTGTCGTCGTGTCACCCAACCCGTTTTATCAAATCTATGAAGGCGCGGCGATCCTGGCGGGTGCCGAGCCCTATTATCTCGACTGCATACCAGACCAGGGCTTTATCCCCGACTTAAGCAGCGTGCCTGAATCTGTATGGCAGCGCTGCCAGCTATTGCAAATCTGTACCCCAGGTAATCCGACAGGGGCTGTTATGTCCATTGCGCAAATGCAGGAAGCAATCGCATTGGCAGATAAATACGACTTTATAATCGCCAGTGACGAGTGTTATTCCGAAGTCTATTTCGACGAACAGACCCCACCTTTTGGTTTATTAGAAGCCTGCCAGCGGATGGGCCGCAATGACTATGATCGCTGTGTGGTGTTTCACAGCCTGTCTAAACGCTCTAATTTACCCGGCCTGCGCTCAGGCTTTATTGCCGGCGACGCGGCCATTCTTAAAGACTTTCTTAGCTACCGTACCTACCACGGCTGCGCTATGTCTCTGCCCGTCCAAGAGGCCTCTATCGCAGCCTGGGGCGATGAACAGCATGTGATTGAAAACCGTACTCTGTACCGTGAAAAGTTCGCGCTGGTCACCGATATCCTGCGGGATGTACTAACCTTCCCAGAACCTCAGGCAAGTTTTTATCTGTGGCCAAAAACCCCCATAGACGACCGCGACTTTGCCCAGGGCCTGTTTGCCCAGCAAAATGTGACGCTTCTACCCGGACAGTATCTGTCGCGTGAATCAGCCACCGGCAATCCGGGTTCCCACAGAGTTCGCATGGCCTTGGTTGCACCCACAGAGGACTGTGTCGAGGCCGCCATGCGCATCAAACAGTATGTGCAGAGCCTGGGTAAATAAACCGCTCGCTATGCTAAAAAAGGACTCACTATGCTAAAAAAGGAAAGAGCAGCATTTATTCTAAAAAGGCTCAATACGCTTTATCCAGAGACCCCTGTGCCTCTGGATCATCGTAATAATTTCGAACTGTTAGTCGCAGTGTTGCTCAGCGCCCAGTGCACAGATATCCGGGTTAATCAGGTGACCCCAGCGCTATTTGCCCAAGCAGACAACCCCTTCGACATGCAGCATGTGCCTCTAGATACCATCTATAAAATAGTCCGCCCCTGTGGTCTAGCCCCCCAAAAATCCAGTGCTATCTCAAAGCTGTCAAAGATTCTGGTCGATCAATACGACGGCGAAGTACCGGATGATTGGAAAGCCCTAGAATCACTGCCAGGGGTCGGCCATAAAACGGCTGGCGTCGTCATGTCCCAGGGATTTGGACACCCAGCATTTCCTGTCGACACCCACATTCATCGTCTGGCCCAGCGCTGGGGCCTTACCAAGGGTAAGAATGTCACCAAGACCGAAGCTGATTTAAAAAAACTATTCCCTCGGGAAGAGTGGAATGCCCTGCATCTGCAAATAATATTTTATGGCCGTGAATTCTGCTCCGCCCATGGCTGTGATGGCCGCGTATGTGATATTTGCACCACCTGCTATCCGAATCGTAAAAACCCATTTATCGCCCATAAGCCATAGCTCTTTTGCTATGCTAGCGCCCTAAATCAAGGAAGGTAAAAACGTGACTACTCTGTACGGCATCAAAAACTGCGACACTATCAAAAAAGCCCGTAAATGGCTGGCCGACAACGGTATTGAATATACTTTTCACGATGTTCGGACCGATGGCATAGACGGTGCAACAATCGAAAAGTGGATTGAGCAGACCGACTGGGAAACTGTGCTCAACCGTCGCGGGACTACCTGGCGTAAGTTAGATAGCAACGTCCAAGAAGCCACCAATCGAGACACGGTCACTGCCCTACTTCTTGAGCAGCCAGCCATGATCAAGCGACCTGTTTTAGATGTCGACGGCGCGATCACCATCGGCTTTAAAGTCGATCAATACCAAACAATTTTAACCAATCTTAAAGAGTAAACCCATGAGTAATTTGTACAGTTTCGCAATTGGTGTCGGCAGCAAAAATAGCCGCGGTGAATGGCTGGAAGTGTTTTATCCAGCACCCCTATTAAATCCAGAGCAAGGGCTCAGCGATATTGTGGCAGTTAGCCTCGGCCTAACCAGTGGCGAGATTGAACCCAGCAGCGAACAGCTTGCCGCCTTGCAGTCCGCACTTAAGCACAATGGTTACTCCGATATGGCCAAGACCGTTGAGCAGCTTATTGCCTCAAGCCGTCCAGTGGTTGCTGTGTTGCTTCCTGAAAATACACCACCGACTACGGTTCCCCAGGGCTATCTAAAACTGCACCTGCTGTCCCATCGATTGGTCAAGCCCCACGGCACCGATCTAACCGGTATCTTTGGCACATTAAAGAATGTTGCCTGGACCAATGTTGGTGCGATTGATATCGAAGAATTACCCGAGCGTTTATTGCAGGCCCGTATGGCAGGCCAACCATTGAGCGTCGACTGCGTGGATAAATTTCCCAAGATGGTCGACTACATTGTGCCCTCAGGTATTCGAATTGCAGACACCTCAAGAGTCCGTCTGGGCGCCTATGTCGGCGAAGGCACCACGGTAATGCACGAGGGTTTCATTAACTTTAATGCCGGCTGTGAAGGCCCCAACATGATTGAAGGCCGCATCTCTGCGGGTGTTTACTGCGGTGCGGGTACCGACGTGGGTGGTGGTGCTTCAATTATGGGCACTTTATCCGGTGGCGGCAGCATGGTTATTTCCATGGGCGAAAAATGCCTGCTGGGGGCAAACGCAGGACTGGGGATCCCCCTCGGCGATCGCTGCACCTTAGAAGCCGGTCTTTATATTACTGCGGGTACTGTAGTGACTATGCTAGATGATCAAAAACAGGTCAGTGGCAAGCTCAAAGCCCGTGACCTAGCGGGTAAAAGCGATCTTCTTTTTCGCCGCAACTCAGTCACCGGCACAGTTGAATGCCTGACTAATAAAAGCGCTGTAGAGCTCAACTCAGAGCTCCACAGCTCTAATTAATTGACTTAAGCGCCCAATAAACTCTGTCCGCAAACCCGTACGGTATTACCATTAATACCGGCGGCTTGCGGGCTGACAAAGAACCCTATCACCTCAGCCACATCCACCGGTAAACCGCCCTGACTCAACGACGAAAGTCTGCGGCCCATCTGCCTTGTCACAAAGGGAATAGCCGCCGTCATCTGGGTCTCAATAAAGCCCGGCGCCACCGCATTAATCGTGATACCTCGCTTGCCACAGGGTACTGCTAGACTATCGACCATGCCAATCACCGCTGATTTAGAGAATCCATAGTTGGTCTGGCCAACGTTGCCCGCGATACCGCTTATGGAAGCCACACCAACAATCTTGCCACCATTATCAAGCAGCTCAGTGGCCAGCAGCGCCTCATTAATTCTCTGGGCGGCCCCTAGATTGACCTGCATCAGTAGCTCCCACTGCACAGGTGTCATGCGGCTAAGCATCTTATCTCTGGTAATACCGGCATTGTGAATAATACTGTGAAGCCCTCTGCCCTGATTCTGGCAAAATGTAACCAGGGTGTCAGCGGCACCCTCGCCAGTGATATCCAAAGGCAAACTAAGGCCCTTAATATCCGCCATGGCTGCCTTTAGTTCTGTCTCTGCCTGGGGAACGTCGATACCAATAACAGTGGCACCATCACGGGCTAAAACCTGGCTAATCGCCAAACCAATACCACGGGCAGCACCAGTTACCACAACCGACTTACCCTCTAAGGGGCGCGTCCAATCCGCCTCGAATGAAGTAACAGGCTTACTGGCATAAAGTACCTGAGCATTCATAAAGGTCGAGCCTGCCGACAGCAGGAATCGCAACGGTGCTTCTATGGCAGTTTTTCCGCCCTTATCAATATATAACAAGTTAGCCGTGGCGCTTTTGCGCCCAATCTCTTTGGCCACAGATTTAACAAAGCCAACCAGACCGCGCTGTAAGGTCGCGTGACCAGTATCCTTAAGCGCCCCTGGCTTGTGACCAATCACAATCACTCGCCCACATTGGGCCAAGGCGCTCAGATGACGATTAAAAAACTTATAGAGCTGAGTGCTCTGCTCCGCAGTGCTAATGCCTGAGGCATCAAACACCAGGCTAACCTTACCTGGGCCCTCACCGCTCGCCATAGTCACCGGCGTCTCTGCCAAAATCGAATCTATAGCCTTCGTAAAAGAAGCGCCCTCGCTGGTACCCAACAAAACATGGCCGCTGAGCTTATGGGGGTTGTTACTGTCTTCGCGAACGAGGCGCACTGGCGTTGGCAGCCCCAGCCCATCAAAAAGTGTTTTAGTGATATTGGCGTTGGCGAGTTCCAGATAGCGGTCAGTCATAGTTGGGTCCTTGAGGTTGGATTGGCGTCTTATGCCTAATGTCGTAACAGAGGCCGCGAAGTTTACCCCCTGACTCTACAAGACCATTGGCCGAGATGCCAATCTACAAAAACCACCAGCCAATGTCCGGGCCAGTTAGATTGGCTATTGTGGATTCATTAATGTACTAAAAGTTTTTATGGGCAATAATGCCCACCTTTTATATGGGAAACATTGTTATGAGCCAGATACGTAGAGTTGCCATTATTGGCGGAGACCGAATTCCATTTATGCGCAGCAATACTGACTACAGCTATGCCAGTAACATGGAAATGCTGTCGGCCACATTACAGGGCCTAGTCAAGCGCTTTGATCTCGATGGTGAGCGTCTGGGCGAGGTGGCGGCCGGTGCTGTAATGAAACATTCTCGCGACTTTAACCTGGCACGAGAAGCCACATTAAACTCAGGTCTAGCACTGGAAACTCCAGCTTATGATGTGCAACAAGCCTGCGGTACTGGCCTAGAAGCTGCAATTTTGGTGGCCAATAAAATTGCGTTGGGTCAGATCGATGCAGGCATCGCGGCGGGTACCGATACCGCCAGCGACGCGCCAATAGCGCTCAATGAAAACTATCGCCGCATGATACTGGACCTGAATCGAGCTAAAACCACAGGTCAGCGTTTGAAGACTTTGCTGCGCTTTCGTCCCAGCTTTATTCTTCCTTCACTGCCACAAAACGCAGAACCTCGCACAGGCCTGTCCATGGGTCAGCACTGTGAGCTAATGGTCAAACAATGGGGCATTACCCGAGAAGCTCAGGATGAACTCACTTGGAAGAGCCATCAGAATCTACTAAAAGCCTACGATGAAGGATTCTTTGAAGACCTGATCAGCCCCTTTAATGGCGTGGAACGGGACGGCATCATGCGCGATACGCCCCTAGAAAAACTGGCCAAATTAAAGCCCGCTTTCGATCGCGAGAACGGCTCATTAACAGCCGCTAACTCCACCACATTAACCGATGGCGCTGCCTCGGTTTTATTGGCCAGTGAAGAATGGGCCACCGCCCGCAACTTACCGGTAATGGCTTACCTAACCTTTAGCGAAGTCGCTGCCGTTGATTTTTACTCTCAGGGCGACAAGAGCGAAGGTCTGCTAATGGCACCTGCCTACGCAGTACCACGCATGCTAAAACGCGCGGGAATCAGCCTCCAGGATTTTGACTTCTATGAACTTCACGAAGCCTTTGCTGCTCAGGCCCTCTGCACCATGAAGGCCTGGGAAGATGAAGATTTCTGCAAGCAAAAGCTCGGTTTGAATAAGGCACTAGGCAGTATCGATCGCACCAAATTAAATGTAAAAGGCTCCAGTGTGGCCACGGGTCATCCTTTTGCCGCAACCGGGCCAAGAATTATTGCGACATTGGCAAAAACATTGGAACAAAAAGGGGACGGCAGAGGTCTTATTTCTATCTGCGCTGCTGGTGGCCAAGGAGTCACCGCTATTATCGAGAGGTAAAGCCAGCATTAAGGCTGCGTATAGACACTCTTTCTCCCCCTCAGGGCCTTACTGTTTTTTCGTAAGGTCCTTTTTTTTCGCTCTGATTTTTAACCGCCGACGCTATAAGCCAACCAGAACAAAAAGCAGCCCAGCCGCGCTCGCTGCAATCAAGGCATAGGGCAATTGACTCAATGCGTGTTCCATTACCCCAGTGCCAGTGCTCTGGGCCACCAACACGGTGGAATCACTATAGAAGCAGGCATGGCTGCCAAAGGCGCTGGCAGACAGCAACGCGCCGATCATTATCGGCGTGGGCACACCCATGCTTGCCGCGAGGGGCATAACAATGGGAATAGCGATCGCAAACACACCCCAGGAAGAACCCGTCGCGAAGGCCACCATCGCCATGGTAATAAAGGCGATCAATGGCAGCATAAGCGGTGACATCAATGGGGTAACCCCATCAATTACGTACTGCGGTAAACCAAGCTGATCATTGACCGCCTTAAACATAAAGGCCGACACAACCACCGCCAGCGGTGGCAACATAATCTTGAAACCATCCATCACCGCGTCCATTGCCCCTTTAAAAGGCAACAGGCCCTGAAAAACCATAAAAGGCACCGTGATCGCTAGCGTGACTATGACGCCTTTCAGCAGATCAATATCGAAATACCAGGAGAAGCCGATCAGCGATAATAGCGGCAGTAAAAAAGTCCAAATATTAGAATCGCTCTTAGATTGCGAGACATTACTTTCAGAGCTAATACCACCCTTTTCACCCGCATCAAACTCAACCACTTTTTCCAGCGACAATGTGCCCTGCTGAGCCATGGATTCGGCATGTTTCATCGGCCCCAGTAGAGGGAATCGACCTGTAGCCACCAGAGGTACCAGCAACACAGCTATCCAGGCATAAAACATATAGGGAATACCTGAGATATACATGCGCATGCCCTCGCCTGCTGCGGCACTTCCAGTGTCTTCTAGCACAGCGGCAAAATAGACGGCCCAAGTAGAGATGGGAACAATCACGCAGGTAGGTGCAGCAGTGGAATCCACGACATAGGAGAGCATTGAGCGGGAGACTTTAAAGCGATCGGTAACCTTCTTCATCGAGGACCCAATCGCGATGGCATTCAGGTAATCATCAATAAAAACCGCCATGCCCAAAAACCAGGTGACAAGCAGTGACTTGTTACGGGTGTCTGCTCGCGCGGCCATACTGTTAGCAAACGACGTGGCTGCGCCGGTTCGGATCAGCAGCATAATCAAGCTGCCCATCAGGCCGCAGACCATAATTACCCAGCCGATGGTTTCATCCATCATAATTTCAAGACTGAGATCTGCCATACCACCAATGACCGTGGCTGGATTAATCAGCAGTAACCCAGCAATAACACCAGACAGCAGCGCAAAAATAGGACGATGAGTGAGTACTGCAATGCTGATAACAACAACGGTGGGTATTAGGCTTAGGGCTCCGAAACTGTCCACTGGCTACCTCTTTTTTATAATGGGCTGTTAGAAATATTGCCATGACAGTAGCACAAACTTAAGTCCATAACCCTACCCCAGAGTGGTGTCTAGAATGGTATATATGGCAGCGCTTACACTCACGCTTTCGCCGCATTGGCAGCAATCAAATCCACAAAGTTTGGTAACAGCGCATCGGGCAAGGTATGGCCCATACCCTCAAACCGCTCTAACTGCGCATGAGCAATATGCTTAGCAGTATCTATACCGCCACTTACTGGTACCAGTACATCCTGGTTGCCATGGATAATAAGTACCGGCGCAGTAATAGTTTTGAGCAACTTCCCCCGGCCTGGCGCTGTGCGAATAGCCGCAATCTGGCGCATATAACCCGCAGGGTTACTTGAGCGTTTGTACTCTGCCTTAATTAGGGATCGTACATCCTCATCGGACATAGGATAAGCAGGACTGCCAATCATCTGCCAAATCTCAGCAGCGTTATCTAGCGCCGTGCGCTCCTTGGTTACCGGTTTGACCATACTGGACATCACTTTAAGCGTCGCCAATCCCTTACCCCGTTCACCGCTGGTAGACATAATGGAGGTTAGAGACAGAATTCTATCCGGATACTTTACCGTGACCAGCTGACTGATCATGCCCCCCATCGACATGCCCACAACATGCGCCTGCTTAATATTTAATGCGTCCAACACACCCACAGTATCGGCGGCCATATCATCTAAGCTGTAGGGAGCCGTGACAGGAACGCCCAAATAATACTTAAGCAGCAGCCGAAGAAATGTCGGTGCCTTAACCCCCTCCATTTTATCGGTGAGACCAATATCCCGATTATCAAAGCGAATGACCCGAAAGCCCTTAGCCACCAGTAGCTCACAGAAAGCGACTGGCCAGCGCACCAGCTGATTGTAGAGACCCGCCACCAGCAGTATTGCCGGATCAGCGGGATCGCCAAATTCTTCGTAAGCCATGCGCAGGCCATTGGACTGGAGGTATTGAGTTGGATCTTTTTTCACAGGATTACTCATCTATTATTTTTAGGGCTACTTAAAAATTAGTCACGCAACTCTCTGCGCAAAATCTTTCCTACGGGCGATTTGGGTAGATCATCAGAGAACACTACAACCTTAGGCACCTTATAGGCCGTCAACTGCTCGCGACAGAAGACCTTCATCTCATCTTCAGTTAAATCTGGATTGGTTGATACCACAAACAACTTAACCGCTTCACCGGTTTTATCATCCTTCATACCCACCACTGCACATTCAATAATGTCCGGATGGCTGTAAACCACATCTTCAATTTCGTTGGGGTAAACGTTAAAGCCAGAGACTAGAACCATATCTTTAATACGGTCGACAATGCTCAAGAAACCATCAGCGCCCATCACACCCACATCACCGGTACGGAACCAACCTTCAGCATCAATCGCCTCTGCAGTGGCCTCTGGGCGCTGCCAATAACCTTGCATAATTTGCGCACCGCGAACACAGATTTCACCGCGCTCGTCATCGCCGACGCTGGCCCCTGTATCATCAACCAGCTTAATCTCTTGGGCAATCATGCTCTTGCCTACAGTGCCAAGGCGTCTATTAGCTGGGCTATTGCAGGTCAGTACCGCCGCCGTTTCCGATAGGCCATAGCCTTCAAAAATCTTTGAGCCAGTGCGCTCATACCACTCATCGGCAATCTCTTTAACCAGTGCCGTTCCGCCAGCGATAATACCTTTTACTGCCGAGAAATCGATCTTGTCAAAGTCCGGGTGACTCATCAGCCCTTGCAGCAATGTATTCACACTGGCCATGCTAGTAAATTTATACTGTCGCATCAGTGCCACTAAGGCATCTGCATCCCTCGGATCCGGCACCAACACCGACAAGCTGCCAGCAATAAAGCCGCCGATGATATTCATAGTAAAGCCAAACACATGGTAGAGCGGCATCGGAGCGATCAAAATTTCATCGTCATCGCTCTCCTCAAAAACACTTAGCTTGGACATGCGTCTTCCGGCGAAAACATTACCATGACTTAACATCGCACCCTTAGACGGGCCGGTGGTACCGCCTGTGTATTGCAACACTGCTAAATCATCCATGCTCATGGTGACCTCAGGCATAACCAAGTCGGCGCCCAATGCCAATGCATCGGGCAAGGTTACTAGGTTGGGCAGCGTTGACTGTGGTAGCGGTTGCGCCTGCAACATATCCATGGCATGGGTCACAATCACAGTTTCGATACCCGTGTCCGGTACCACCTGTTCGGTAACCGGCAGTAAGTCACTCAGTACGACCAGTGCCTTGACGCCAGAATCATTAAACTGGTGTAACTGCTCACGGGCGGTGTACATCGGATTGGTATTAACCACGGTTAAACCAATACGCAGCGCACCCCAAACCGCTATCGGAAACTGATTTATATTAGGTAGCTGAATCGCAATACGATCACCACGAACTAAGCCGCAACACTCAGACAAAAAGGCACCGAATTTTCGACTATAGCCTTCGATATCAGCATAGGACAATGTTTGCCCCAAGCAATGAAATGCTGGCCTTGCTGAAAACTCAGCACAGGATTGATCAAAGGCATCCACCAAACTGGTATAGCCTTCGATATTGAGTTCGATTAATTTTTGTTGTGCAAAAGAAAGCTTTGTAGAAGAAAGTGTTGTAGACATATCGAGTCTATTCCTATTTTTTATTATTATTTTATAATTCGTTAACCTAACAGCTCGAACTAAATCAGACTGCTATCTTATTGCCCTAGAAATACCTTTGGAGCTTTTCATTAGCGCTTTTCATTAGCTCTTTTCATTCGCGTTTCAATAACATTCATGCTGTGCCCAATGTTTACGGAAGAACAATATTAAAGTTGTCATTCGACTCTCCCAACAGCGAGAAAAACTTGATAAGTTTTAATGCACTGCCCTCCACCTCTAAGTCATCGGAGGTCAATAGATCAGCAATACCTATCTGCTTCATCAGAATTTGAAAGAACAGTTCACGGGTAAGAACAACGCTGGCATCGGCACTTCTATCATAGGGCAATTCAGAATAGTGCATTACTGAGTTTCTAATCGTCAGAACAAAATTCTGATCAAGCTCTTTGAATAGCACATTGATTTTTAAATTCTGACCTGCCGCTTTATCTGCGTCCAAGGTGACAGACAGTACCTTCATAAACTCAATCAATGGCACCTGTAAAATAAATTCACGAGAGCCTAGTTTAGTAAACCCTTCTTCTGCCTTACCCTTAGAAAGTTCTTGAGCACCGGATAAATAAATATCTCTCCAGGGACCAGACTCAGCCTGATAACCCATCTGACGATAGGCCTCGGCCAACATATTTCGCGCCTTCATATTATCCGGCTCGGCAAAAACCACATGGTTAAGAACTTCGCCAATCCAGCGATATTCGCCATTCTCTAAATAGACAGCCGCCTTCTCAAGAACTGCGTCCGCACCACCCATAAACTCAACGTAACGCACCGAAGACTCAACCGGCGGCAATGGATTAAGCTGCGCTGGGTTACCCTCATACCAACCAAAATAATGCTGATAAACCGCCTTGCTGTTATGGCTCAATGTGCCGTAATAGCCGCGAAGATGAAAATTACCCGCCAGGCTTTCTGGCAGCTTTATGCGCTCGGCAATTTCCTTTGGGGTGTAACCAATATTGGCCAGACGCAATGTCTGGTCGTGGGTAAACTTGTACATATCTTGCTGCTGTTGCATCTGGGTAATAATGCGGTCGTGTCCCCAGGTCGGCCAGTGATGACTGTTAAAGAAAACCTCAACTTCATCTAACCGATCAATAGATTGACCAATATAATCACTCCACAACAATGCATCGCGAACCTTCGCGCCCCGCAAGGTCAGCACGTTGTGCATGACATGGCTCAGAATTTCGGCCCCACAGAATGCCTTCCATTTAGGAAGATAAAATGTAAGTTCTGCAGGCGCTTCAGTACCCGGCATATTGTAAAAATCAAACTCAACACCATCCACAACCATCCTGCTTTCAGGCTGATCAATAACTATGGTGGGGGGAAGGATTGAAATACTGCCAAAGATAACCTGCTTACCCAAACCCGCATCCACATGGCCAGTCGCTGACCGCTCGAGCAGATCGCCAAACATATAACTGCCACGGCGAGTCATAGTAGGACCGGCGATAATATTTTCGCTGGTGGCCTCGGCCATAAATCCAACTGGGGCAATAATTGGCACATTCTTGGCCACTGCTTCCTGCGCATTAATGAGCGCCAACACACCACCAAAATGATCCACATGGCTATGGGTAAAAATAACACCGGTTACATTAATCTTGCCCAGATGCAGTTCTGCAAAGTCCATGGCAGACTTTGTGGTTTCCAAGGTGGTCAACGGATCAACCAGAATCCAGCCATTGTCACTTTTGATCAATGTACTGTTGGCAAGATCAAAACCGCGCAGCTGATAGATACCTTCGTCGACTTTAAACAGTCCACGAATATTATTTAATTTGGCCTGACGCCACAGACTCGGGTTAACGGTGTCTGGCGCTTCACCCTGAATAAAATCATAGGCAGCCCCATCCCATATTTGTATGCCACTGGCAGCAGTCACCGAGTCGTTGGGTGCTTCAGCAACCATTCCGCGTCTTGCATCTTCAAAGTCTTGCTGATGATCAAGATCTAGGTTATCAGCGAATTTTTGATTGGCGGCTATGGTGAATTTGCTTGCTTCCGATTTAACGGTTGGCGATGCCTGTTGCGACTGATCGCACCCACTCACTAAAAATAGCGCTGTTAAGGAAAGGACTACTTTTCGGCTAAGAGTTTTGTTCATGTCAGGCTCGCCTTTACTTTCTTATTGTTATCGCATGGAGGGAGTTTGGTCACGTTGGCTGTAAAAGCTGCTGAGGGGGACAGGCTGTAAATACATCCGCGTACGCTCTGGAGCAGCATCCCTGCTGCTCACGGTCCTCCTCAGCAACTTTCACACCCAACTTAGCATCACCATTTGTGCTCTATTCTTTAAAAAAAACAGTTAAGTATCGCAAAGGTAAGCTTTAAGTTTAGGCACAGGGATTCCCTTATAAAACCATATGCCGCATGGACGCGGCATCTGAGCTTACATGGACGCTGCACAAGGATGTGCGAGTGTCGCGTGAGGCATGGATGCCGATAGCGGCCCTATTTACAGCGTGTTTTATAAGGGAATCCCTGTGTCTGAACGCCACCGACTCTAAAATGAACCGATGACGTTTTCTAACATTTACTACCGTACTTTTGACTAAAAAATTCTAATTCAAGAATTCAAAATTAAAGCACTTCAAACAGACCAGCAGCACCCATACCACCACCAACACACATAGTGATAACAACGTACTTCTCGCCGCGACGCTTGCCTTCCATCAGTGCGTGCATAACCATGCGCGCGCCACTCATACCAAATGGGTGACCGATAGAGATAGAACCGCCGTTAACGTTCAAACGATCCATAGGAATTCCCAACTTATCGCGACAGTAAATAACCTGCACAGCGAACGCTTCGTTCAATTCCCACAAACCAATATCTTCAATCTTCAGACCGTTGCGCTTAAGCAGCTTAGGAATAGCGAAAACCGGACCAATACCCATCTCATCAGGTTCACAACCAGCAACAGCCATACCACGGTAAACACCGAGTGGCTCAAGGTTACGCTGAGAAGCCAAAGTGCCGTCCATCAGAACAACAGCAGCAGCGCCGTCAGATAGCTGTGACGCGTTGCCGCCAGTGATGGTGCCGCCATTGCGAACAGCCTTCAATCCAGCAAGACCTTCCAAGTTAGTACCAGGACGGTTGCCTTCATCTTTAGCCAGAGTTACAACTTCTTCAGTCACTTCTCCAGTTTCGCGATTAGTTACAAGCTTAGTGGCAGTAACAGGAACAATCTCATCGGCATACAGGCCAGCTTCTTGAGCAGCCGCAGTACGCGCCTGAGAAATAACCGAGTACTCATCCTGTGCTTCACGAGAGATGCTGTAACGGTTAGCAACAGTCTCAGCAGTGTCTAGCATAGGCATATGAATCAAAGGTGCGTGCTTCATGGCCAATGGATCGGCAACACGGTGAACATTAAACTTTTCGTTTTGAATCAAGCTGATGCTCTCACAACCACCGGCAACAATCACTGAACAGCCATCGTTAGTGATGTTGTTAGCGCCGATAGAAATAGCCATCAGGCCAGAAGAACACTGACGGTCAACCGTCATACCAGAAACTGAAACAGGTAAGCCAGATGCCATAGCGGCTTGACGACCAAGGTTCATAGTCTGAGTGCCCTGCTGCATCGCAGCACCCATGATGCAATCATCGATCTCGCCTGGATCAACGCCAGCACGTGCCACTGCTGCACTAATAGCATGTGAGCTCATAGAAGGTGATTCAAGATTGTTGAATGCACCACGGAAAGCTCTACCGATTGGGGTACGAGCGGCTGAAACGATTACTGCTTCTTTCATAATGATTTCCTTAGATTATTTTGCTGTTATTTTTAATAGTAAATTTTTACGTTACGCTTTTTTTAGCGCAGCCATCGCCTTCATCAGAAACTTCTCAGTCTGCTTGCCACCGGATTCCAGAGGCTGATGATTTGACGGGTCACTGAGTTCATCCCACTGAGCCACAACAGCTTCAGGGCTCTGCTCGTCTTGCGCCAGAAAAATACCATCCGTCTCATACATGCCAGCTTTAGCATAGCCACCCGCACCGGCGCAGAGGATAGTTCTTGTTGGCGCACTCTCATCACAGAGAACCAAGGCCCCTGCGGTAACAGATTCTGCCGTCAATAAACCTAACATTTCTGGAGGCATAAGATCTTCAGTCATGCGTGTGCCTGCAGTGGGCGCCAGAGCATTAACATGAATATTATTCTTGCCGCCTTCGAGAACTAGGGTATTCATAAGACCCAGCACTGCCATTTTGGCCGCACCATAGTTAGTCTGACCAAAGTTACCGTACATGCCGCTTGAAGAAGTCGTCATTACAATACGACCGTAATTCTGCTCGCGCATAATGTCCCATACCGCCTTACAGCAGTTAACAGAGCCCATTAGATGAACATCCATCACCAGTTTAAAGTCCGCCAGATCCATTTTGCTAAATGACTTGTCACGAAGAATACCGGCATTGTTAACCAAAATATCAACACGGCCCCATTTCTCCATTGCCTGAGCAACCATATCCTGCACTTCGTCGAAGTTGGCAACATTAGCGCCGTGGGCAAACGCTTGGCCGCCCGCTGCTTCGATCATGCTAACCACTTCCATGGCCGCATCAGAGGAGGCACCGGTGCCATCTCTTGCGCCGCCAAGATCGTTTACCACTACTTTGGCACCACGCTCGGCAAGTGCCAATGCGTGAGAGCGCCCCAGGCCATTGCCTGCGCCTGTAACAATCGCGACTCTTCCTTCAAAATTAATGCTCATGCTAAATTTCCCTTCCTTAATAAAATTATTACTTAACCATTTGAACGCTTAACCACTCGGCAACCAGAGCAGGCTTATCGCCACCCTCAATCTCAACCGAGACTTCAACTTTAAAATCGTACTGGCCAGGACGCTTCTCACTGATTTCAGCGACAGTGGCATGACAGCGAATCTTGCTGCCAACACGAACCGGAGCAACAAAACGCACCTTATCGAAGCCCTTGTTAACACCCATATAAATGCCTTCGATGATCAGGTTGTAGCTCTCAGAGAAGTAAGACAGCATAGACAGGGTCAAAAAGCCGTGGGCGATGGTTCCGCCAAAGGGCGTTTGCGCTGCGGCAACAGGATCAATATGGATAAACTGACGATCTAGGGTGCACTCGGCAAACTCGTTAACCTGCTCCTGAGTGACTTCGAACCAAGCTGTGGGTTCACAGACATGGCCAATATACTGTTCAATATCAGATTTCTTAATAACCTGTGGCATAAGCTCTCTCCTCGTTGGGGATTTATAGAAACGCCTGTATAACAGCGCAATAAGTGGATCCCAGTCTGAACAACCTGTCGCCCAATGACCATGACATGCAATGTCCGGTCAGAATGCCCAGCTAGAATGTCGGTTAGAATATCGGTTAGATATCAGTTAGATAGCGTATTAACAGGCTATAAGACCGGTTAAACGCCCAGCCTCATAACCAAAACTGATCTTGACCATGCCCCAATTAGGTTGTGCTTGTGCGGTCGGATGACTACCATGCTTGCAGTCCAACACCTCATGAGTTGCAGCCAATTACTACCTCCTATTCAGATAAGAAAGACTCAGATAGCAGAGAGCCAGATAGCAGCCTAGCATTTGGCCGCTTCCTGAAATTCTGGCGCGGCGTGCATAGCGCCAGCCAAGAACAGCTCGCTGACCGGATTAATAGCTCTCCTAGACATATCAGCCGCCTTGAAAATGGCAGCAGCCGCCCCAGCCAAACCATTGCCATGGACATAGCTACAGCCCTAGAGCTCGGGCAGCGTGACACCAACCATTTACTGATCGCAGCGGGCTTTTTGCCCAGCACCGGCGAGCTAGACTTTCATGCCCCAGCGCTAAAGTGGTTGCGCAAAACCATGACCATGTCCCTCAAGGCGCTAGACCCTTACCCGGCCATCGTGCTTAACGAGTCCAACGATATACTCATGGTCAATCGCGGCTGGGTTGGCCTGTTTAACCAGACAATTAACAAGACCACATTGGATAGTGTCACCAACAACTTTGAGTTTCTATTTAGTCGCCAGGGTGCGGGTACCTTTATCAGTGGCTGGGAAGACACCCTCTCGGTTATTTTGATGTCCCTCGAGCAGCGGACATTGTTTAGCGACAATCCCCGAGACCATGAGATGCGTGACCGTCTCGCTAGCCACGAAAATGTACCGGCCGATTGGCGTCAGCGCGCGGCCAAACTGGAGCCTATGTCCAGCTTTAGAATGCAGATAAATCTCAAGGGTGAGCTTAAACGGTTTATTAGCGTCCACAGCACCGTAAGCACCCTGGGCCCTGCGGCACTGTTATCTGGCCCCAGCATTAACATCAATACCCTGTACCCCGAAGATGAGGAGCTGGATCTGTCGCAATTTTGTGAGGGCCACCTGAGCCACCCCCTACTGTTTTACTAACCCTAGGCTGGCTGTAAAAAATATTCGACGCGTAAAAAAGGCAGCCACTTGGCTGCCTTTTTTATCCCTATAATTTTTTGCAATTCTGCTTCGCTACCAGCCACAGGAGCGGTCTTTATTCTGTTCCTTTAACCAGCTATTAAGCGGTGCAAAGTAGTCAATGATCGCACTGCCGTCCATACTGCGCTGACCGGTTAGGGCCTCCATAGCGTCTGGCCAGGGCTTACTCTGCCCCATGGCCAGCATAGTGCCCAGCTTTGTCCCAGCAGTCTTATTGTTATAGATCGAGCATTCATGGAGTGGCCCATCAAATCCAGCCGCCTCGCAGAGCGCCTTGTGGAATTGGAACTGCATAATAAATGACAGGAAATATCGGGTGTATGGCGTATTGCCCGGAATATGGTATTTAGCACCAGGGTCGAAGTCCGCCTCAGTCCGCGCTATGGGCGCCTTAATACCCTGATATTCCTCACGCAGTTTCCACCAGCCAGCATTGTAGTCTTCCGGCGCTATCTCTCCCGAGAACACCTTCCAGCGCCATTCATCGATCATTTTGCCGAAGGGTAGAAAGGCAATCTTTTCCAGCGCCAATTTCATCTGCTTATTAATGGTGGCCTCATAGCTTTCTGTTACCTCATCAACCAACCCCATTTTCTTGAGATAGGCCGGGGTCATAGACAGCTGAATGGTGTCGCCAATCGCCTCATGAAAACCATCATGGGCACCCCCCTTGAAGCTTGAGGGCTGGTCTTTGTACATCAGGTAATAATAGATATGGCCAAGCTCATGATGCAGCGTACCCAGCTGTTCTTCGTTGACCTCAACGCACTGCTTAATTCTTGGGTCATTGCCATTATCAATATCCCAGGCACTGGCATGACAGACTACATTGCGATCCCGGGGTTTTTTAAGCATAGAGTTCTGGTAAAAGCTTTCAGGCAGTGCAGGTAAACCCAGAGAGGTAAAAAAGCCCTCAGCGGTTTTGGCCATGCGCACCTCGTCGTAGTCCTGCGCCTTTAGAGCCGCAGTCACATCCAGAGAAGCCACCCCCTCGAATGGCTCAAGCATAGGGTAGAGATTATCCCAGGTTTGCGACCACATATTACCCAGTAAATGAGCAGGAATCGGGCCATCTAGCGAGACTTTATCTGCGCCATAGGTGTCGCTAAGCACGGCACGAACATGGCAGTGCAGCTCATCATAAAAAGGCTTAACCTGATCCCAGAGACCCCGCGCCTCGATGGTAAAGGTATGGCTATCCATGTCATAGCCGCCCTTCCATAACTCAGCCAGATTCTTATAGCCAAAATCTACCGCGCCCTGATTAGCAATCTCTACAAAACGCTGATACTGCTTGCGGTAAGGCGGCGATACCTGACGCCAACCCTGCCAGACATCTAACAACTCATCGTAATCTCGAGACTCGGCCAGTATTGATTCAAGCTCTTGTAGCTCTCGGCATTCCCCCGCGGCATTACAGTACTTGCCCGCACCATATTGCCCGTTCATATCCGTCAGAATCGCCGATAGCTCAGCCTGTAACTCAGCATCATTGGGCGCCGGTGCAGAGGAGCCTCGGAGCATTAACTCAATCGCCCGAGCGGTCTGGGGATCCATCTCCGTGCCTCTGTACTGCATGGCCTGATTAACCACCTTGCTCTCAAAGGCCAGCCCACGCTCACCCGCTTTAGCGGCCAGTATTGCCGTGTCTGGAGTGATATAGGTGTTACGCACCCAAAAGGCCGCACTCAGTTCCTTATTGAGCTCATTGCTCTCTGCTTCTACCCGAGCAACAAACTCCGCCGCCGTTTCCCTGGGCGCCTGATCACAGGCACTAAGCAATAGACTTAGCGCCAAAAGTACGGGTAATTTAAGTGCTAATTTAAGCACTAATGTAGGGCTCAACTTTAGGTTCATAACTAGTCTGCCCCGCGCATCATTTTAGTAATCGTCGGTGAGATCAATAACATCAGTACCGCAATACCAATGGCGATAAAGCCCACCTGCGTGTAGACAGCAATATAGCCCGCCTTCGCTGCAGCCACATTGGTCATCTGACCACCGATAGTTTCTGCACCCGTCGTGCGCGCAATAACACCAGCTAAGAAGTTAGAAAGCCCTGAATAAAGGAACCAGGCACCCATGGTCATCCCCACAATACGCACCGGTGCCAGCTTAGTAACTACCGACAGTCCCACCGGCGATACCAACAGCTCCCCCATGGTATGAATCCAATAGATCAGGAAGATAAAGATCACCGGTGTAAGCCCTACTGTGCCAGTGCCTTTCATACCCGCGACCAACACTAGAAAGCCAAGACCCGCCATAGCCACGCCCAGCGCAAACTTAACCGGCGTAGAAGGATTGAGCTGACGTCTGGCCAACCATATCCACAGCCAAGCCATTAGCGGCGCGAAAATAAAGATAAAGCCAGCGTTTAACGACTGGAAAATAGGACCGGGAACCGACCAACCCATCATTTCACGATCCACCAAGCGGGCGGTAAACAGATTAAGTGAAGACCCAGCCTGCTCAAATAGCGCCCAGAACGGAATCTGCGCCAGCACAAAGTAAATAGCCGCCAACATACGTGAACGTTCATCCCCCTTAAGCTGGGTAAAGGCAAAGGTCACCAGACCGATAAACATCAAAATTCCCAGAGGCCCCAATATACCCCCCACCAGATCTTCGTTTTTCACCAGCAGCATAGACAGAGCAATAATGCCTATACCGATCAAATAACACATAGTTTCCACATTGATAAACAGAAACACCTTCTCTTTAAGCTTTTCAGCTGAGGGTGGCTCGCCCTTCCCCTGCAGCCAACTCTGACAGGATAGAAAAATAACCAACCCCAGCAACATACCAATACCGGCCAGACCAAAGCCATACTTCCAGCCATGGACAATACCCAGATAGCCACAGAAGATAGAGGCCAAGAACGCCCCTATATTGATGCCCATATAAAAGATGGTAAAACCAGAGTCACGGCGGGTGTCACCAAAACCATACAGTGAACCCACAATGGTTGAGATATTGGCCTTGAGAAAACCAACCCCCGCAATCAAAAGCGCGAGGGACAGATACAGAATATTCAGGTAGCGCTCTTCTGTCTCTACCCGCATGGTGAACTGATCTCGGTCAATACTGGCAGGCAAGCCCACGGCCTCCGGCTCAGCGATATCCATGGTGGTTTCGGTAAAGGTGACATAGGAGCTACCCAGGTCAGTAATAATCTGCTGGCGCGCATCACCGCCACGGGCATCGAGCTTTATCTGATACTGGCTCTCCCCATGCTGTAACAGCTGCTTAGAGCCATCCCCCTCAAAGGTCATACCAAAATGGCCAAGGGTCAGCAATATAGCGCCAAAGGTCACCGCCTTTCTGGCGCCTAAATAGCGGTCTGCTAATGAACCCCCAACAATAGTCATCACATACACTAGCGCCGTGTAAGCACCGTAGATCAGGCTCGACTTCTCATCTGAGAATAGAAAGTGCTGAGTGAGGTAGACAATTAACAGGCCGCGCATCCCGTAGTAGGAGAAACGTTCCCACATCTCCGTGAGGAACAGAATGACTAGCCCCCGTGGATGGCCTAAAAAGGTTTTCTCATTATTGTGTACGGCATCTGCAGTGCTGGCGGGGTCAGTCATGGAGGCTGTTCCTTGGGCTGGTTGGTCTAATTATTTTATGCATTATAGACTGCGTATTAGAGACTTAGCACTATAGACTTGCTCTGACAGATTCGATGGTCGCGACCGAGCATCCGTTAGGATCAAAGCATAACAAAAAAATTATCTTTTGTTATGTTTATCAACAGGTTAGTGTATTTACCTAACGTGATAGATTAATATTTAGAATAATAACAACCCCGCCCCAACAATGATATTACCGGGCTAATTCTGGAACGCGATTTTATAACGCACTATAGATCGATTAATTGGCGCCAAATCACGACCGATTGGCACCCATTAAACAGACCCACATCAGAGCTCTAGCTAAGGTAAAGCAAAACTTCAGAGAGATAGCCTAATGACTGCCGATACTCACTCGCAGATGATCAATGAAGCACCAGAACTCAGAGAGTTCCGCACCGAAGTCGCCGCCTGGTTAGAACACAACCGACCCGCTGACCCCGGTTTCTTACTCCCCCAAACATTTATGGAAGTCGGCTCCGAACGGGTGCTCGACTTTCTTCGACAGTGGCAATACAAAGTATGGTCTTCGGGTTATCTAGGCATGGCATGGCCCGAGAAATACGGTGGCCGCGGCATGGCACCCGCCTATCAGAGTATTGCTGACCAAGAGATGAAACGTCTTCGAGTGCCCATCTGCTTTAATGTGATTGGCCTTGGCTGGGCAGGTCCATTGATTATGGACATCGGCAGCGACTATGAAAAAGACAAACACCTCAAAGGCATTCTTAATGCCGATGACATCTGGTGTCAGGGCTTCTCTGAACCCAACCATGGTTCCGACCTTGGCAGCATTCAGACCAAAGCCGAACGGGATGGTTCTGACTATGTGCTTAATGGCAGCAAGATTTGGACGACCATGGGTAACTATGCCAAATATATGATCCTACTCGCGCGCACCGACGCGCAGGTTGAGCGCCGCTACAACGGCCTGTCCTTCTTCCTCGCCCCTATGCACACCAACGGCATTACCACCCAGCCAATTAAAAAGCTTACTGGCGAGTATGGTTTTACCGAGACATTCTTTACCGATGCCCGCATTCCCGCGGACTGCATTATGGGAGAAGAGGGTCAGGGCTGGCGTATCGCCATGAAGACCTTGCAGTATGAGCGTGGTGCCGAAGCTGGCGCTGCCGGTGGCATCTCGATTCTGTCTATTGTGATGAATGATCTGCTTAAAATGGCACAGGACGTTGAGCGTGAAGGCCAGCCCCTAATGAAAGATCCCGTTACTCGAGACAATTTAGTCAAGTTCCTGATTGAAGAGAAAGCGCTCTATCTGGCAGAAAACCGCATCGCCATTCCAGCTCTATGTGCAGACTACCCAAACTCGCTTTCCCTATCAGGCAAACTCCGTAGTACCGAGTTCTTCCGGCGTATGCGCCAGTATGCGCTAACGCTACAGGGTGCTCAGGGCTCGCTATACGTCGGCGACGAAGACAGTGTTGACGGTGGGTTTTGGCAACGCGCCTATATGAACAACTTCTCCACGACCATCGGCGGCGGTACCAGTCAGGTACAGGCCAATATTGTCGGCGAGCATGTGCTCGGTCTACCAAAAGATTAGAGCGGAGAATAAAACAATGACAGCGACAGCAAATATAAAAAGAGCGACCAACATGACACTGGCCTTTAGCGAAGAACAGGCCATGATTCTGGACAGCGCAATGAGCTTCTGCAGCGACAGATCTGATATCACCGCCGTACGCAGCTTACTGGGATCAGAGACAGGCTACAGCGCCGACGTCTGGGCAGAAATGGTCGCACTGGGCTGGACCGGCATCGCTATTCCCGAACAGTACGGCGGCTCAGAACTGGGGATCGGCTCAACCATACCCTTAGTGGAGAGCATGGGGCGCCATTTACTTAGCACGCCCTATATCTCAACCACCATCGCATCACAGGCAATACTGCGGGGTGGCAGCGACGAACAGAAAGCCCAATGGCTACCCAAGGTTGCTGAAGGCAGTGTTGGTACCCTGGCGCTACTAGACAACGAAGATTGGGGCGCTACATCAACTAGCTGCGAACTATCCGCACGCTTAGAGCTTCAGGGCAGCAAGCTCTTTGTTAATGATGCGGCCGTGGCCGACTTCTTTATTGTCCTGGCCAACCATAAGGGCGCTCAGGTATTGGTATTGGTTGAGGCTAGCCAGCTATCTACTGACGCACTAACTAGCAAAGTGCTTATCGATGAGACCAAGCGTGCCTGCACCGTTAACTTTAGCGGCATAACCGTTAGCGCCGATGCCATATTGCCCGGCAGTGAAGCGGCCCTGCGGGATAGCAAGTTGATTGGCGCTCTACTAATGGCTGCAGAGGCCACCGGCAGCGCGGCTGCGGCACTGGATGTTGTGGTTGGTTACCTCACTAGCAGAATTCAGTTTGGCCGCCTAATCGGCTCCTACCAGTCTCTAAAACACCCAACAGTCGAAATGCTTATCGGCATGGACTCAGCCCGCACCCTCATTTACCACGCTGCCACGGTTGTCGGTGATGAAACTCTGAACCATGATGCCGACGTTGCCTGTCGTATGGCCAAAGCACAGGCCACAGATGCTCTGATGTTTGCGGGTGATCGTGCCATTCAGTTCCATGGTGGTATGGGTTTCACCTATGAATGTGATGCACAGCTCTATCTGCGCCGGGCACTCTGGGTGCAACACCAATACGGCGACGCACAACATCATCGGCTGCACCTTGCTAATCTGTTACTTGATTAAGAAGCGATAATAGCTAGCGAGACCAAAGTCCTCTAAAATACAGCGCTGTTACCTAGGGCGCTGTTTAAGAGGCGCTTTTTCAATAAATAGTTTGTTCGAAAAGAATTTGTTGGAAAAGAGCCTGTCCAGCAAAGGCCTTTTCAAAAAAGGCCTTGTCCAAAAAAAAGACAGCCGCCTAGAATCAAAAAGAGACCCAGTTATGCCCTATAAAAAAGTGCTACCCATAGCCTCGGTATTAGCGATTCTAGCCATCGCTGTCCTCAGTCTCATGAACGTCGACAGTCCAGACATAGATAACATGACAGCCTCAGTGGCCCTGCCCCATGATCCAGACTCGGCCACAGTTCGCACCATCGACAGCGGCCAGGTCATTGGCTTTTCAGACAGCAACAATACTCACAGCTGGCTAGGCATACCCTATGCCGCGCCGCCTGTCGGCCCTTTGCGCTGGCGTGCTCCGCAATCAGCGCAGCCTTGGGCAGAACTGTTACCTGCCTTAAAAACGACCGCACCCTGCGCCCAGCACTGGACATTTCTCGCCGGAGAACCTGGTGAGCTAGGCGAGGTAGTCGGCACTGAAGACTGTCTCTATTTAAATATCTGGGCACCCCGCCAACTGTCGGTTGCCCGCACTGAGATCGAAGGCTCTGAAATTAAAGGCTCCGTAGCAAATGAGCCCACAATAAATAGCTCTAAAATAAACAGCCCTCCAATAAACAGCAGGGCCAGCCAGCAACAGCTCCCAGTAATGCTGTGGATTCATGGCGGCGGCAACAGCGTGGGGTCCGCACGTTTTTACACCGGCGAAAATATCGCCAGCGATCAGCAGGTAGTGTTTGTCTCAGTCAACTATCGCCTCGGCCCCCTTGGCTGGTTCACCCACAGCGCACTTCGCAACAGCTCAGCCAACCTAGAAGATGCCTCTGGCAACTACGGCCTTCTCGATATTATTGCCTCACTGCAATGGATACAGACGAATATTCATGCCTTCGGCGGCGACCCTTCCAATGTCACCATCTTTGGGGAATCAGCAGGTGGCCGCAATGTCTTTGGCCTACTGGCATCACCCCTCGCCAAAGGCCTGTTTCACAAAGCCATCAGTCAGAGCGGATCGACTAGAACTGAAACCCCTGCCAGTGCCGAAAACTTTACCGACCAGCAGCAACCGGGCTGGCCCAACAGCTCCAATGAAATACTGGCCCAGCTGCTGATCAGTAAAGATACGGCGGTTGATCGCGCGGAAGCGAAAAACGACCTGAGCTTAATGAGCGAAGAAGCCATTGCTGCCTTTCTTTATCAGCAGACCCCAGAAATGTTGATCAATGCCGGCATGCAGCTAGTAAAACAACCCGAAACACCCCAGACGCCACAGCTACTCCGAGACGGCCATGTACTGCCCGCACAGCCTATGGCAGAGGTATTTGGTCAGACTGGCGCTTATAACGCAGTACCCATGATCATGGGCGCTAACCGTGATGAAGATAAAGCCTTTATGGCCACCGACCCCGACTTTGTCAGTCAACAGCTGGGTGTGCGTCCCGTGATTAAAGATATTGAGCGTTACGAGCGGTATGCAGATTATCGGTCTCAGCGCTGGCATATGTTCGGCGTCAGCCAAACGGCCAGACTTATGCGCTCGGCAAACCCTGAAATTGGTATCTATGGCTACAGATTTGACTGGGACGAGTCTCCCGCCAGCTGGATCGTCGATCTACCAACCCTATTCGGTGCAGGTCACGGCAGTGAGATCAGCTTTGTCTTTAACGACTTTGCCGGCGGTCTAAGGCTGCCCTTTTTGTATAAACCAGAAAGCCAACCCGGCCGTGCCGCTCTATCCATCGCCATGATGAATTACTGGGGCAGATTTGCCCACAGCGGCTCCCCCGATAAAGGCGCCTTTCAGCAGCAGCCAGAATGGACAGCCTGGCAGGAAACCGACGCCAACATTATGGTACTCGACAGCCCTGCAGACGGTGGCTGGCGCATGGAACATTACAACCCAACCCCTGAAGAATTAATGGCGCGTATTGAATCAGACACAATGATGGCCAACCAAGAAGAGCGCTGCCGACTCTTTGTGGAGAGCTTCTTAATGTCTTATCACAGCAGCGACTACTGGGATAACGAGCGCTACACTGATCTCGCCGGTGGCGGCTGCGCCGACCATGACCCCTATAAGTTTGTTGATGCCTTCTAGAGAAACTGGCCAGCCGTAATCTAGGCTACTGATCCTAGGCGATCTATTCTAGTTTTACGGCCGTAAAAACCTACAGCAAGAATTACTGGCTGCTGTCCTTGGATACTGTTTCAGACAGAGGCCTTTTAGATAACCAACGGTAAAGAGAATAATAATAATGAAAACCTCAACCACCCTTATCGGCATACTCATCTCCCTTATTCTGGGATTCCTAATATTATTGGCCGGTAGCCAAGGCAGTGTTACCTATCAGGGCATGGCCCTATTCGCACTCTGCGGCTCAATTGGATTTGCCCTGCACTGGTTAGTCTTTATCCCGTCTTTCGGCTTTCAAACCGAGCATTATTTTGACCTAACCGGTTCGATTTCCTATATCAGCACAGTCGCAGCCGCCGTCTATTTAAACCCTCATCTAGACACTAGAGATTTGATTATCTGCGCCATGATTATTATCTGGGCCGTGCGTCTAGGGTCTTTTCTGTTCGGGCGTATTAAGAAAGATGGCAAGGACAAACGATTCACCGTAATGAAAACAAAATTTACCTGGTTCCTAATGACCTGGACCCTGGGTGGCCTATGGGTGCTGCTAACCATGGCTGCAGGCTTAGCGGCTATTACCTCCAACACAACAGTACCTCTGGGTGGTTTCGCCTATGTGGGCATTGCCCTGTGGTTAGCGGGCATGGCCATCGAAATAACCGCAGATAGACAGAAAACCAACTTTAGAAAAGTCCCTGAGAACCGCGATCGTTTTATCACCAGCGGCATCTGGGCCTGGTCTCGGCATCCTAATTACTTCGGTGAAATAACATTATGGCTGGGGCTGGCGCTGGTAGCAGTTCCTGTTCTATCTGGCTGGCAACTGGCCACCATGATCTCTCCCGTTTTTGTTTATTTCTTGCTCACCAAAGTCAGTGGCATTCCATTATTGGAAGCTATGGCGAAAAAGAATTGGGGATCAGATCCAGAATTTATAGCCTACTTTGAGTCCACGCCCGCGTTGGTTCTAAGAAAGCCTAAGCGATAATCAAGAGCGCTAATGTAGAGTGCTAATAAAGAAGCAAAAAAGAAGCAAAAAAAAGGCCTATCAATCGATAGGCCTTTCCAGCAAAACATTAAACCTCTAAGACAGATAACCATCAAGAATGGCGTTTAAAAAATGCCTCTATCTCAGCAAAAGCCTCGGCTGCTTCTGGTAACTCAGGATGAAAAATTGGCCAAACATGGGGCACATTATCCCATCGCTGCAAGATCGCATTAGTGCCCGCTTCCACCGCTTTATTCACATAACGACGACCGTCGTCACGTAAAATTTCACAGTCGCTGCACTGCACCAGAATCGGTGGCAACCCAGATAGATCCGCTAACAGTGGCGAGATCACAGGATTCGATGCACCGCGACCGCCCATAACACGGGCACCTAGACCCAGTAAAAAGCCAGGCAACCAGCTAACACGCTTAGCCAGCGGCTTAAGCATCACGTCAGTTTCAAGATTGCTTCTAATACTCGGACTGGTAAACCGGCCATCAGTAATAGGCGAGAGTGCCAGAGCTGCATTTGGCGCCGCGCGCTGGTTATCCCGTATCCAGTTAAGCAGCGACAGCGTGAGGTTGCCGCCCGCTGAATCACCCGCCACAAAGACGGCGGTTGGGGCTAAACTATCTGGGCCCTCAGGGCCATTCTTAAGCATCCAGTCGTAGCTACTGCGGCAGTCTTCCACGCAGGCCATACGACTGTTCTCTGGGGTTAATCGATAGTCGATCGACAACACCGCGCTGTTAGTGATTTCGGAAAGTTTGCTAGTGAGAACACGATGGCTTTTGGGGCTGCCGGCAAAGAACGCGCCGCCATGGATATATAAAAAACGCCGACTGCTATCGACACCTGGTGCGGTAACCCATTCTGCATTTACACCGCCTGCATCCACAGGGATAAAATCGCTTATCGTTTTAGCACCGGCAAAAAACTCATCCATGGTCACACGCATGGTTAATACGCGCTCTTTCCAGGGCAGGTTTTCATGCTGGCCTGCTCTGGCTTTAAGCCGCGCATTAATAGCGGCAATCGCCTTGGCAGAGACCTGCTTAGCTTTATCATCCTCCGGGCTAAACAGCTGGCCCGGGGGAAGATCATACTGAGTTAAGGTATCGCGGGTTAGCCAATAGACGCCAACCGAAACACCGGCGAGCAGAGACATTCCTGCCGCTGCAACGCTTATACTCACGCAGAGTACGCCAGCTGGTTAAACTTTTTCTGATGGAAATCGCCATCACCAAAGCTCACATTAATCATCATCAGACGCTTAACATAATGGCCCACATTCAGTTCGTCGGTCATACCAATACCACCGTGAATCTGAATCGCTTCTTCACCCACCAGTCGCCCATAACGAGCAACGGTTGCTTTAAGCGCATGGACTGATTTCGACAATGCTTCAGGATCATCTTCACCGGCTTGGCAAAGACCACGATAGAGCATCGACTTAGTCTGTTCGCAGGCCATAAAGGTATCTACCATACGGTGCTGCAAAGCCTGGAAAGAACTAATCGGCGTATCAAACTGTTGACGCACCTTGGTGTATTCAACGGTAAGAGTATTCAGTGTTGCCATAATACCCAGCGCCTCAGCACTCAGAGCCATAAGAATCTGTGGCATTACCTGATCGATCAACGCCATGCCCTCACCCGCTGCATTTAGAAGCTGGCTCTCGGTGACCACAACATCTTTAAACGTCACTGTAGCGGCACTTAAGCCATCCATCATTTTGTAGCTTTTAACATCAACGCCCGCAGTGGAAGCATCGACTAAAAACAGGCTTACGCCGTCTCGATCAAACTGTCCGCCGCTAGTACGTGCGCTAACCACAAATTTGTTAGCCGTGCCGCCATTGGCAACCACGGTCTTTTCGCCGTTGATGGTGTAACCGCCATCAGCGGCGACAGCAGTCGTTGCCACATCACTCAGTTCATAACGAGACTGAGCTTCAACACAGGCAAAAGAGCCCATGCAGCTGCCGTCGATAACGGTTGGAATCACTTCTTCTTTAAGGGCGCTGTTATCTGACGCAGACAGCAGGCCACCAAACACAACAACGGTCGAGGCATAGGGTTCAACAACAATACCCTTACCCAACTCTTCCATTACTGCGGCTATATCTTCAACGCTGCCACCAAAACCGCCGTACTCTTCAGCGAACGGGACAGACAACCAACCCAACTCGGCAAACATAGTCCAGAATTTACGGCTAATGCCATCATCTGATTCGATAATGCTGCGTCTAGTATCAAAGTCGTACTCATCTCGCACAAAGCGCGAAACGCTGTCTTTGATCATGGTTTGTTCTTCGGTAAAATCAAAATTCATCTGTTGTTACTCCTCAATCTTTTTAAGGCTCAACCCGAGGGGAGCCGCATCACTCGAAACTAAAAGCTCTGAAATTAAAAGCTCTGAAACTGCTTACAGTCCCAGAACCGCTTTAGCAATGACATTGCGCTGCACTTCATTGGAACCACCATAGATAGTTGCCGCACGACCGTACATATACTTACCACGGGCCTCGAACGCAAAATCATGTCCCAGCTGCTCAGCATTTAGATCATGGGGCAATGCACCACCGTAATCCGCCGCTAGCTGAAGTTGTAACTCTTGAATCGCCTGAGTGATTTCAGTGCCTTTAATCTTTAATAGAGAAGACTCAGGACCAGGCATACCGCCAGCAGCCATAGAGGCAAACACGCGTAGCTCGGTGTACTCCAGGGCCATCAGTTCCATTTCAATATCGGAAAGACGCATCTGAAAGACGGGGTCATTAATCATGGCTTGGCCACCATTGATCTCGGCGCTCGCGCGCTTCTTCAAGGCATCCAGTGAACGTGTCGAGTCAGCGATCTCAGCCATACCCGTGCGCTCATGGGCCAGAAGCGCCTTGGCGTAAGTCCAACCCTTATCCTGCTCACCGATCAGGTTAGCCATTGGCACCTTAACGTCTTCAAACAGCACTTCATTCAGGCTGTGCTTGCCATCGATCGTCACGATTGGCTTGACCGTAATACCTGGGGTGTTCATGTCGATCAGTAAGAAGCTGATGCCCTGCTGCTTGCGCATACCTTTGCTGGTGCGCACTAAACAGAAAATCCAGTCTGCGTACTGGGCAAATGTGGTCCAGATTTTACGGCCGTTAACAATGTAGTCATCGCCGGCATATTCTGCCGTGGTATTTAATGCAGCCAAGTCTGATCCAGCGCCGGGCTCAGAATAACCCTGACACCACCAGTCTTCGCTTTCTAAAATTCGGGGTAAAAATTTGGCTTTCTGCTCTTCGGTACCAAAGGTATAGATTACCGGTGCAACCATTTTCAGACCAAAGGGAACAACATCTGGAATACCGGCCAAACCGCGCTCAGTCTCATAGATAAATTTCTGCGTCGCTGACCAATCAGTGCCGCCATACTCTACAGGCCAGCCCGGAGCGATCCAGCCTTTGGCATGTAGCTTTTTCTGCCATGCCACGATGGCTGGCTTGTAATCAGAACCCTGACTACCGCTTAATTTTGCTGCCATAACGGCATCATATTCAGTCGCAAAGAACTCTCGTACTTCGTCTCTAAATGCGAGATCTTCTGCTGAAAACTTAATATCCACGAATCTTCCCCTCAATGTAAAATTTATTGCCACAGATTAATTAATGGCCGCTCGTTTAACTATGGCCACACGTTAAATTATGGCATTTATTATGTCAATTATTAAACCGGACTTGGCGGTCTAATAATATAAGCCATACTAGTAAGCAACAGTACGCAGGCAATGGCGTTCCGGATTCAGCTTAAACCGCCGCCGCCAGCTCGCTGGCCTGCTTAATCGCAGCCTTGGCATCCAGCTCCGATGCCTCATAGGCTCCGCCCACTAGACTGGTCGCTATACTGCTATCTGCCAACTCATCATAGAGGGCACGTTTCGGCACCTGGCCGGCACAGACAATCACCGTGTCCACATCAAGTATCTGGGGAACGCCTTCAATACTAATGTGCAAACCCTGATCATCGACTCTGTTGTATTCGATACCGTTCATCATTTGCACGCCGCGCTTAGCCAGGGACATACGGTGCGTCCAGCCGGTGGTTTTACCCAGGCCGCGACCCACGGGTGTCGATTTACGCTGCAATAGAAATACCTGACGATCTGCGGCTTCTACCTGAGGGACTACGCCAGTCACGCCACCGCGAGGATGGTTGGTAAAATCAATGCCCCACTCTCTCGCAAACACCTCTTTATCCATCGCAGCAGAAACGCCTTTGTGCATAATTAGCTCCGAGACATCGAAACCAATACCGCCGGCACCCATTACAGCCACTTTTTTGCCCACCGCAACATTGCCGCGAATCACATCCACATAACTCACTACTTTCGGGTGATCAATGCCTTCAACCTCTGGCGTGCGTGGCGTAATGCCCGTGGCAACCACCACATGATCATAGCCGCCATTTTTTAAATCCTCTGCACAGACCTTTGTATTCAAGCGCACATCCACATGATGTACTTCCAGCATGCGCGAATAATATCTCAGGGTTTCGTAAAACTCCTCTTTGCCCGGGACCTGCTTGGCCAGATTAAACTGCCCACCAATCTCGCTGCCCGCATCATAGAGTGTTACGCAATGACCACGCTCGGCTGCCACAGTGGCATAGGCCAGACCCGCTGGGCCGGCACCCACTACCGCTATTTTCTTCGGCGCCGTGCTGGGCTCGTAATTTAAAAAGGTTTCGTTAAGGGCTCTCGGATTAACCAAACAGCTAATTTCCTTGCCTTCAAAACCATGATCTAAACAGGCTTGGTTACAACCGATGCAGGTATTAATTTCATCTTCACGGCCTTCAAACGCCTTTTTAACCAGCTCTGCATCCGCCAGCATGGGCCTTGCCATGGAGACTAAATCGGCATCCCCGTCAGCCAATACCTGCTCGGCCACGTCGGGCATATTGATGCGGTTACTGGTGATGGTAGGAATGTTAAGTTCTTTGTTCAGGCGACCAGTCACACCGGAGAATGCTGCGCGAGGTACCATTGTCGCGATCGTCGGTACCGCTGACTCATGCCAGGTAAAGTGCGTGCTAATAATAGTCGCACCGGCTTTTTCCATTTCTTTGGCCAGTAATACAACCTCATCCCAGGACATACCGCCCTGCAACATATCCATAGCTGCGATACGGAAAATCAAAATAAAGTTCTCTCCCACTTCGGCACGGCAACGGCGCATAATTTCTAAGGGGAAGCGCATACGGTTTTCGTAACTACCGCCCCACTGGTCTTCGCGCTGATTGGTTTTCTCAACCAAAAAGGTGCTCAGCAGATAACCCGCTGAACCAATAATTTCTACGCCATCATATCCCGCAAGTTTAGCCATTTTAGTGCAGTTAACATGGTCATTAATTTGTTTCTGTACGCCGGCTTCGTCAAGCTCATTGGGAATCAATCGCGAAAGACGCGATGGCACCGCTGAGGGGCCAACCATCGTTGGCGTATGAGCCAAGGGGCCAGCATGGAGTATCTGCATACAAATCTTAATATCTGGGTCGACGGCGTGCACCGCGTCAGTTACCTGACGGTGTCCCTCTGCATGTTCAGGGGTCGACATCTCTGAGCCCATACTGCCTTCTTCGTTAGGGCTGATACCACCGGTGATCATCATGCCAACACCACCATGCGCCCGCTCGGCAAAATAAGCGGCTAGGCGTTCAAAGCCACCCTCGACTTCTTCCAAGCCCGTGTGCATGGAACCCATGAGCGCACGATTTTTTAGTTGGGTAAAACCCAAATCCAAGGGAGAGAAAAGATTGGGATATTTCTTATGGGCAGGAGCATTAGCTGCAGTGTTGGCGGTCATTGTTTATTCTCTAGTTTAAATTTGTATATTTTTTAAGTGGTTTTTTTAGTTTTACTAGGCATCTACTTTTGGCAGTGCCGAAGGCGAATCATATTGAGTCGCTCGCTGAAATCCTGGCCGCGCTTTTAGCCGCTCATAATACGCTAGCGTATTAGGCTTAAAGCCATCGCTCAACTTAAGAAATTCTGCAAAGTACAGGGCAAAACCCACAGCAATATCGGCAATAGTAAAACGGTCACCGCAAAGAAACTCTCTCTCGGCCATGGCGGTTTCTACTGTGCGCAGGCGCGAGTGAAACCACTTGCTATAGTCTTCAGCAACCTTGGGTAATCTCGTCGCCTCTGGCTCAAGAATGGTGTATCTCAATACCAATGTCTGAGGGAAAGTGAGGGTCGCATCACTGCGGTGCAGCCAGTTAAGGTAGTTAGCATAATCAGGTTCATCGACACCAATGGCTAAGTTTGAGAGTCCAGAACCGGCGGAACCATATCGATCCACTAGATACTGACTAATACCCGCCGACTCAGTCATCTGAACCTGATTGTCCGAACCATCAGCGCCATCAGTAAAAAACGGCACCGTGCCAATGGGGTTAATGTCGGTATAGCCAGCATGTACAAAACGTGGCGGAAACTTCATCACTTCCAACTCAAAATCCAATCCCATTTCTTCCAATGTCCACAGTGGGCGAATTGATCGCGACCCTGCGCAGTGCCAAAGTTTAAGTGCCATTATGCTTCCTCGTCCTGTTGGGTAATTTCAATTAGTACATCATCTGCAGCAACCTGCTTACCTGCTATCGCAGTCACCTCTGCTACGGTGCCATCAATCTCTGCCACAATTTCGTAGTGCATTTTCATGGCTTCGAGCACGGCCAGCGTTTGGCCTTTTACTACGGCATCTCCAGGCTTAACTAATACTTCTAGCAGCAGGCCATGCATTGGTGAGATAACTCGACCGCCACCTGCTGCGTCCTCTGCTACGCCATCAACAAGAATCATATCCTTGAAGAACGCGCCCCGACCTTCGATGGAACAGTGCAGCTGACCTTTGACCGGAGACATATAGGTCGCCGTTAGCGTTGCGCCATCGACCATGACCTTGGCGCTGTTGTTGTCGATGGATAGATCAGTGGCCAGCATAACAACTTCTAAGTCTGCCTCAATACTGGCAACATCGAATACGCGGTATGTCTCTGGGCCGGTTGGCGTTATGCCAAGATCATGGATCAACTCCCCAAACTGATACTGCTTGCGAGACACTATGGCACTGGCGCTAGCCCAGTTCTTCAAACTCGCACTTACCAGCACGCTGTGATCAAACAACTTTCTGTGCTCCAAGGCTAGCTCAATCACAGCGGCAACTGCACTGTCAGCAAAGCTCGGTGGAGCCGGCTGTAAATCTTCTGCTGAAAACTCTTCAGCAATAAACGCAGTGGTCGCAGCACCATCAATAAAGCGCTGCTTTTCCAGACATTGAATCAGGAAATTCTTATTGTTGGGCGTGCCAAATAATACGGTTTCTTTAAGCGCCTCGATCAATCGTAATCGTGCACTTTCACGGTCGGGGCCATAGCCGATCACCTTGGCCACCATCGGGTCATAAAATGGCGAAATAGCCTGACCTGTGCAGATGCCAGCATCAACGCGCACACCAACACCAGTGGCTGGCTGCCATAACTCAACAGGACCAGAGGCGGGTAAAAAGTCTTGGCTCGGGTCTTCTGTATACAGGCGCACTTCTATAGCAGCACCTTCTAGCTTTACTTCATCTTGACTCATACCCAGAGGTTCGCCCTGGGCGACGCTAAGTTGTAACGCCACCAGATCAAGGCCCGTAATTAACTCCGTGACTGGATGCTCTACCTGCAGGCGTGTGTTCATCTCTAAAAAATAGAATGAGCCGCTGGCATCCAATAAAAATTCGACCGTACCTGCACCGCGATAGTTAACACTCCTGGCTGCATCAATAGCAGACTGACCCATCTTCTCTCGGAGTTCCGGCGTCATAACCGGACAGGGCGCTTCTTCAATGACCTTCTGATGACGTCGCTGCACAGAACAGTCCCGCTCACCCAGATGAACGGTATTGCCCATGATGTCGGCAAAGACCTGAATCTCCACATGGCGTGGTTGGATAATCGCCTTCTCGAGAATAAGCTCACCGGAGCCAAAGGCCCCTTCTGCTTCAGCCCGGGCTAACTTAATAGCATTCGCCAGCTCAGCGTAATCATGGACCAGGCGCATACCGCGACCACCGCCACCCGCGGCTGCTTTTACCATTAACGGCAATTCAATTTTATTGCCCTCAGCCAACAGAACCTCATCAGTCTGATCATGGCCTTCATAACCAGGCACGCAGGGAACGCCCGCCGCGATCATGCGACGCTTCGACTCTGCTTTGTTACCCATCACATCAATCGCCTCACGAGTTGGGCCAATAAACACTAGCCCAGCAGACTCAACGGCATCGGCAAAGGCCGCATTCTCACTGAGAAAGCCATAGCCGGGGTGAATTGCTTCGGCACCGCTCTTGGCCGCAGCAGCAAGAATATTGTCTGCCAGCAGATAGGATTCACCCACAGGCCCCGGACCAATACGCACCGCATCATCCGCAAGTTGCACATGGGGAGCACCGGCATCAGCGTCGGAATAAACGGCAATGGTACGATACCCAAGCTCTTTCGCTGTGCGAATTACCCGACAGGCAATCTCGCCGCGGTTGGCAATTAATACACTGTTAAAACGTTTCATCAATAGGATTCCTACTATTTATTCCAGGAAGCATTACGTTTTTCAACAAAGGCGGCAATGCCTTCCAAACCTTCGGGACTGAGCATGCAGCTGGCAAAACCTTTTGACGCAAAGTCCAATGCCTCTGCCCGGGGACGGCGCAAGGTTTCAAACAAAATACCTTTGGTCACGGCATTGGCACCTGGTGCACAGGCTTTAATATTGCCCAATATGGTTTCGCACTGAGCGTCCAAATCCGCGACATCTGCCGCTACGCCATGGGCTATTCCCAGAGCAACTGCCTCTTCACCTTTAAAGCGTGCCCCGGTCAACATCAGTCGACGCGCCTGAGTTAAACCCACACGTTCGGTAACAAACGGCGCTATCTGCGCAGGCGGAATACCCAGGCTAGTTTCGCTTAACCGGAAACGGGCATCGGCAGTGACCAAGGTCACATCAGCCACACAGGCCAGACCCAAACCACCACCAATAGCTGCGCCCTCCACCAAAATAATCACTACCTGAGGCTGCTCATTAAGCTTGACCATCAGGTCGCCAAAGCTACGATTACTCTTGGCAACTTCGTCGGCACTAACCGCTTGCATGTCAGTCTTAAAACCTTTGATGTCGCCACCAGCACAGAACACGCCGCCTTTGCCGCGCAGAACAATGGTGCGGATACTACGGTCGTCATGGACCTCATCCAACACGGCATTTAGCTCATCGGTCATCTCTGTTGACAGCGCATTTTTCGACTCTGGGCGGTTCAGCCATATTTTTAGAACTGACTCGTCCCGCTCCAGTATCAGAGACTTGGTTGCGGGCAATTCACTTTTGGAAAGATCACTCATTATTATTTTCAACCTTTAGATGGGGTTATAAGCGGGCAACGCCAAAGCTATTGGGGCGGACTTTTCTTCCGCGGCCTTCACGCACCGTTTCCAGAATCATGCCCAGCGTATTGCGCATATTGCGCGGGTCGATCATGCCGTCGTCCATCATATGGCCCGAGGTATAAAAGGCGTCGGACTGGGAATCAAAGATATGTGCCATCATTTTTTCTTGCTGAGCCAGCGCTTCTTCATCTGGGTCTACACTCATAGCCGCAGCCTTGCCGCGAGCTACCATAGACATAGTCTTGGCCGCCTGCTCGCCACCCATCACACCCATCTTGGCGTTGGGAAAGGTATAGAGAAAATCGGGATCGTAGCCACGGCCGCACATGCCGTAATTACCGGCACCAAAACTTGCGCCTGTCATAAAGGTAATGCGTGGCACATCAATGTTGCGTACGGCCTGAATCATCTTAGAGCCATGTTTAATCATGCCCGCCTGTTCAGACTTGGTGCCGACGATATAGCCCGTGGTATTTTGAAAAAACAGTGCGGGAATATTGGCCTGATCTAACAGCTGTAAAAACTGTGTAACCTTATTGGCACCCTGGGGATCAATCGGCCCATTGTTGCCAATAATACCCACAGCCTGGCCAAATATTTCTGCCTGAACACAGACGGTGGACACACCAAAGCGTGGTTTAAAATCTAAAAAATCTGAACCATCAACCACTCGCGCAACTAGCTCGCGCATATCGTAAGGCGTGCGGTAATCGGTCGGGATAACACCGGCCAACTCATCGGGATCATAGATAGGCTCTATAAAAGCGCGCTTAGCAGGCAGTGGGCAGTTGTCGTTCCACTGCAAACGGTCAATGACTTCTCGACAGATCTGAATACCCTGGCCATCATTCTCGGCGAGGTATTCAGCCAGACCAGAAACCGTGGCGTGCATCTCTGCACCACCCAGTTCTTCTTCAGTGGCAATCTCACCAGTCGCCGCTCTAAGCAATGGTGGTCCAGCCAAAAATGCACGGCCAGTACCCTTAATAGCAATAACATAATCACTGAGGCCGGGCATGTAGGCGCCGCCTGCGGTCGACGAACCATGAAGAATTGAGATCACCGGAATACCCGCCTTACTCAACTGCGCCAGCGCCCCAAACAGCGCGCCACCCACACTAAAGCCTTCAACGGTGTAGTTCATTAAGTCGCCACCGGCACTCTCTACCAAATGCACAAAGGGTAATTTTTGTTCGAGAGAAATTTGCTCGGCGCGGCGCAATCGATAACCACCCGCCGTGGTTAATGATCCCGCCATAATGCCACTGTCATCCACAACAACCATACAGCGCACACCAGAGATAAAACCAATACCCGCAATAACCGTGGAGCCTGGAATCGACTTGGCTTCGTCTTTGGTATCGACCATATAACCGGCAATATTACCGATTTCTAAAAACGGCATAGCGGGATCAAGCAATCGCGCCAGACGCTCACGGGGCGTTAACTGCCCTCTTGCGTCAAAGCGTGGTTTACGCTTTTCAGAGACGGCGCGGCCACGACTATTAAGTTCGGTCAGCCTATCAACCAACTCAAGCATCTCTTTACGCTGGCGTAAAAAGGTTTCAGAACTGGTATTAATTTTTGAGGCAAATACTGCCATGGGGCTATCTCCGTCTTTGTTATTTTAATGTTTTAGCTGGCGGGCGATCTCGGCGCTAACGGGAATCGACGCGGCGAGCAACAGCTGGCCATAACCTTTGCCCTGAGCGTCATTGCGAATACTAGCCATACCACCACCGCCTAACACGTCATGAATCAAGAAGTTAATGGCATGGCTGCCGGGCATCAGGTAGCGCTCAACAGCTTTGTCGCTATTAGCGCCCTCAGGTAAAAAGTGCGTGAACTTTTCAAACACAGCCTGCTCGGTCAACGCGGCATAGATATAGGGTAGATACTCTGGCTGGCGAGCAATAATACCTATATTGGCTTTATCGCCTTTGTCGCCACTGCGACCCCAGGCGAGTTTGATGAGCGGCACTGCAACCAGATCACCGGCAGGTGCAACTGGTAATGTAGGCACTTTAGGCCTTGTAATGTTCTGACGATTAAACGGGACACCAGCAGTATCTGGCACATCAAAAATAACTCCATCCAGCTCAACCTGAGGTTTGACAGCCCCTTTAGTTGAGCCTTCAGCTGCACCTTTCAAAAGGGCGAATGAGAAAAGACGAACAACGGGGGACGGGCTAGGACGCGCACCAGCAAAACCAGAGAGGCCCGGCGGTGTTGCCAAACCAAGACCAACGGCCTCTTTGAGCATAATGCCAATGCCCGCCGCATCGGGATGCTTGACGGCTATTTTCATAACGACTTCACGGCAGTGAGTCACTGTGGCCGCACTACCATACTGGCTTTCGGCACCCAGAATTTCGACGCTGGTTTCGCTAAAGTCTGCCAGTCCAAGGTGTTTTAACGTTCCTCGCGCTGCAACAAAAATAGCATCCGCGAGCTTCTGGGCTTTGCGGTCAGCATCAATGCCATAAAAGGTCATATTCGTACCGCCGCGAAATTCATCAGCATAAGTAGTACAGACTTTGTAAGTAACCGGCGCTGGCATGCCAGTGGCGCCTGTCACTCGAACGAGGTTCTCAGCCACCTGCTCAAGTTCAACGTTGGAGAAATCACAGATCACATCGGGCAACATATAAGCCTGAGGGTCACCAATCTCATAAACCATCTGTTCAGCAATCGTTGCTCGGGTTACCAGACCACCCGTACCCTCGGGTTTAGAGCAGACAAAGCTGCCGTCGGCGCTGATCTCGGTAATGGGGTAACCAATAGTTTCAAGACTATGCACCTCTTCCCAGTCGGTAAAGTTGCCACCCGTTGCCTGGGGGCCACATTCAATAATATGTCCGGCCAACGAACCCATGGCCAGTTTATCCAGATCATCTCGACCCCAACCAAAAGCATGGATACAGGCGCCCAAGGTAACTGCGCTATCCACACAGCGACCTGTGACCACAATATCTGCACCCTCTTCCAGAGCCTTGGCCACGGGAAAGGCTCCCAGATAAGCATTGATGCTCGCGACCTTGTCAGCCGGAGGAAAAGCCACTCCGGTAAACATTTCAGTATAGCCCTGCTCCGCCAGCTCATCTCGCTGTTCAATCATGTCGTCACCCAGCACACAGGCGACTTTTAGCGTCAAACCCTGCTCGGCGATAACGGCGCGCAATGCATTGGCGCAGGCCTGAGGATTTACCCCACCCGCATTGGAAACGATTTTGACACCCTGACGGGCTATCTCTTTAAGATTGGGTTTCATGGCGGCAGTCACAAAATCGAGTGCATAGCCATAATCTGGATTCTTAGCCCGGGCCCGAGCCATAATCGACATGGTGATTTCGGCCAGATAGTCATAGGCGATAAAGTCCACATTGCCGCCTTTTAATAGCTGCGGTGTGGCACGGGCAGCATCGCCCCAAAAGCCACTAGCCCCTGCAATACGAATATTCTTATCGCTCATTGTCTATCCCCTGAAACTGTTCAAATCACGTTTTTAGACTTTTATAATACGTCCCGATAACCCGCGGCTCTTAGGAATATATGCCAGCAATACTAGCGCCCATGCCAATCTTCACTAAGCAAAACCAGGGGCTCGAGCCTTGACGTTGCTCCTTTCCAGATAGATCGATGCAACAATAAAGCTAGCAGGCGCTCCCCAAGACAAAACGTCCGCGGTCAACAGGGCCTTAGTAAGAGGCTCAAACACGGCATTGGCAGAAAAGGCATCGCTAAGTAAGCCAGTCATCATCGCGCCTATACCCAATCCAAGAAGATTGCAGGCCACCAGTAACAGGCCCGTCATCACACCCCGCAAGCGCGCAGGCGTAAGGTCCTGAACCGTTGAAAATGCCGGGCCATAAAACGAACTGACACTGAACATACCCGCAGCCATACCCAGATAAAACAGGGCCGACGAGGGATCTACAAAACGAAAAGAAATTAGCAAAGGTGTGATACCCAGCATTAGATAAGCAAGAAATCGAACCCTGCCACCCTTAAAGCGGGCCTGATACCAGTCACTGAGAATACCCCCTAAAAAGGTACCAGCGGTACCAAATACAATATAAATAAGACCGTAAACAGCACTGATTTCACCCACACCAAAGCCTCTTTCACGCTCTAGCCACACAATGGCAAACTGGCCTGCACCCAAGGGGATATGTAAGAAAACAGCACCAATCATCGTCCAGGCAAGTGCCGGCGTGGACTTAACGATTGAGTAGACATCGGAAGCAATGCTACGCCAGTTGCCGCCAATTAGATCCTCTTGCTTAGCATCCTGTGCCTCCTCCATAGCCCCGCGTTTTGGGTCCTTCAAGAACAGCAAAACCACTGCCAGTACCAAACCTATAGCACCCAAAAGCATAAAACAATTACGCCAGCCAATCATAGGCCCAAGAATACCGGCAACGATAAAGCTGCCGCCTGCACCTAGGGGAACACCAAGATAATAGATACCCGTAGCCGTGCCTCTTCGCGCTTTCGGATACAGATCCGCAATCATTGAAAGAGCCGCTGGCGCCATCGCAGATTCACCGACACCAATAAACAGCCGCGCCACACCAATCTGAGCAAAGCTTTTAGCCATACCAGACAGCGCCGTTAGCGCACTCCACAGAATAAGTCCCGCAGCAATGAGTCTTGGGCGATGCACTCGGTCAGCCAGGGCGCCCATAAACAGGCCCATAATGGAATAAAAGAACACAAAGATCGGGCCAGTGAGCAGGCCAAACTGGGAATCACTTAACTCGAGGTCGGTAATGATCGCAGTACCAAAGCTGGTAATCAGAGTGCGATCGACCATATTGAGGATGTTGAGCAGAGTGAGAAATAGCAGAAAACTCATCGCTCTGGGTGAGGCTTTAACGTGATCCATGATTATCCCTATTATTTTTATTATCGGCTTTGCATGCTGGGCAGTGACCAGTAACTAAAGCGCTAATTGCTTGCCAAGCTTACGTCAGTACTGTTCTAAATAGGCATCACCCAGACCACAATCTGCGGACCATGGGTCAAAAACACCCAAAACCCATATTTATCACCAGTACCATAGTATCACTAGAAAGTACCGCCAAAGGTAACCACAGGCTTGGTTTAAAGTGCCAATAAAACAATCAACCATGCCAAACAGTGCTGGGCCTGCCCAGTAAAGGCCTGCCCCAAGAGCGAGACTCGAGCCGACCAAGGCGACATTGGCCTGGCCACATAATTTCTCTTGATTTTATCAACATTAATTTCTACATTAGCCGTGCCAAAATATTACAGCCCTACTCAAGGGGCACTACTAATGAACAAGAGGGTGTGCATATGTCATTGCAAGAAGTAACAGCTGGATTAGCAGAGAAAGTAGGCGAAGATTGCGGTTTAGGCTCGATCTTAAAATTTGATTTCGGTGATGACGGCATTCTAGTTCTCGACGCCTCTCAGGTTCCAAACGTAGTCGGCAATGACGACGCTGAAGCCGCCTGTACCATGGTTATCAGCCTAGATAACTTTAAAGAAATGGCCGCGGGCAACCTGGATGGCACTGCCGCCTTTATGTCCGGCAAGCTAAAGATTATTGGTGATATGGGTATTGCTATGAAGCTGGCGCCGATTCTGGCTTAAGCTTTTTGATGTAACCCATGAAGATGTAAAAATAAAGACGCAATAAAAGCGCCCCGCTGTTTTCAGTGGGGCGCTTTTTTGTCTTTTCACGAGGATGCTTTAAGAGTCTAGGTATTCTGGGCAAGAGATCTCTCGTCGCTTCGCTCTGTCGAGATGACAATTAAAGGGGTGGGCACAATGACTCTACCCTGTCATCCCGACAGAGCCTTTTAAATCTCATCCCGACAGAGCCTTTTAAATCTCATCCCGACAGAGCCTTTTAAATGTCATCCCGACAGAGC
>Ga0209304_1000011_pt1 | contig 137351 bp, 147 predicted proteins | sample COGITO_mtgs_1004_4_FD_184789 | JGI IMG/M metagenome (GOLD analysis project Ga0209304, IMG submission 184789) | Pelagic marine microbial communities from North Sea - COGITO_mtgs_100423 (SPAdes) (version 2) | ecosystem: Environmental > Aquatic > Marine > Epipelagic ...
TCAGTTCATGACACAGCATTTTTCTATATTCTACCGATTAAAACTTTAATAATTATATTCTTCATTGTTTTAATTCTTGCGGTCATCATAGCTCTTTATGTACACCGAAGGTACGATAAGATTGATGATAGTGATGACGGTTCTGATACTGTGGCGATGACCATACGAGAAGGTACCTCAGAAAACCTACATCATGACATCGATTTATCAAAAAAAGATGAAACACACTAAATTATTTTCACTATTGCTACTCCTTCTTCTACTTGCTCCGCAAGGTGTGTCTGCCATTACACTCAGTGTTACACCGACACTTTTTGAAATGTCTGCTGTACCGTCACAAGCATGGAAAAGTTCTGTCAAGGTGATAAACAACAATAAACAAGATCTCACTATCTACGCCCAAGTGGTTAATTTTGCACCGCAAGGGGAAACTGGACAAGGTAAGTTTATGCCTGTTTTTGGAGATTTTACTGAAGGTAAAACACTTGCTGAATGGATAACAGTTCCTGCAGATTCAGTAACTATCCCTCGGGAATCAAGCGTAGAAATACCGATTTCTGTACAGTTGCCTTCCGATGCTGCTCCTGGGGGACATTTTGCTGCAATTATGATTGGCACGAAGCCACCAGACGACGATAACGCATTCCATGTGCGAACTTCACAAGTAGTAACGTCATTGTTTTTTGTGCGCGTTGCGGGCAATGTCATAGAGAACGGTACAGTACGTACATTTAGAGTGGTAGATCCATTTATTGATACACCTGAGGCACATTTTGAGGTACGTTTTGAAAATAAAGGAAATGTACACTTGCAACCACAAGGTGAGATCGTAATTACCAATATGTGGGGAAAAGAACGAGGTGTGGTACCAATCAACCACCAAACACATTTTGGTAATGTACTCCCCGACAGTATTAGGAAGTTTGATTTTACTTGGAAAGGAGAGCGGTCAATAACTGATATAGGTAAGTATAAAGCTGTGCTCACACTTGGGTACGGGCAGGATCAGAAAAAGTTCTCAACCCAAGTTGCAAATTTCTGGGTTGTGCCTGTTAAGCCGTTGTTGACAGTGCTCGGTTCACTTTTAGCTATTATACTGTTTGCTTCATGGGCGGTTCGTTCCTATGTACGTCGTATTTTAGAAATGTCTCACGGAAATACATACGTCCCTCCATCTCAACGAATTGTAAAACGTCAGGTTAAAGATGGTGATGTCATGATTCAGAAACGAATTTCTGTAGCAGACCCAATTATGTCAGGTATGGGTGACTACAAGCAGCGATTGAGAAAAACTGAAGCACTTGGTGAGGTGATTAAAACATCATTGGATTTCATCTATACGTACAAAAAATTCTTCGCTGGTATAAGTGTTGCGATTTTTGCAGTTGTGCTCATCTGGTACTTCTTTACTGAAGTACTGACCTCTCAACGTGATTATGAAGTAGTTATTGAAAATCCAGATGTTGATATTACAATTTCCTCAGAGGATATACACTACGAGAAAAATCAAAATAATGATTACGAAGAGGTTTCAAAAAATGCGCAAGATACAATACAACCTCCACAAAGTTACGAACTTATTTTAGTTAATTCAAGTGATACACCAGGAGCTGCTGCTGATCTTCAACGTACCCTCATAAATAAATTATATACAGTAGCTGATCTAAAGTCAGACTTAGACGGTTCAAAAGAAAAAACGGTCATTGTATATGATATTGAAATTCAAGAAGATGCATTACAGTTGAGTAAAGACCTCGGAGGGGTCCTCCTTTCGGCAAACAATCTAGATATAAATACGAACGCTGATACAATTACGGTATATATTGGAAATGACTATCAATTGACACACAGAAGCGTTGACCAATAGTATATTTTAAGTGGTATAATAATTTTACACATAAAATAATCGCAGCTGTTGAATGTTATAAGTCAGATGAGTTATATATGGATCAAAATATAAATAGCACAGAAAATAATAGGGGTGCAGGTCACAAACCACATCGTATAAATCGCAAAGCAATTATGATAGCTATTGTTATTTTTACACTTATCGTTGTTGGGATGTTCACATTCGCATTCATGAAAAAGTCAGAACTTAATAGTGAGACGTATGCTGAACCGATAGTTGAAGTACCATCTGATACACCATATGCATCGGTTACACGGGTAGATGCGAAGCATTATTTTGAAGATGGCATGCATACACTCGTTGGTGAGATTGAGTTGCCTACCCCCTGCGATCTACTTGAAGCTGAATCTGTAGTAGCTGAGTCTTATCCTGAGCAAATTTCAATTCAGTTTACGGTCTTAAACAATGCAAGGTCGTGTGCACAAGTAGTTACATCTCAACGTTTCAAGGTCAGTGCACCAGCATCGAAAGAGGCAACTTTTTCAGCTTCCTTTATGGGGAGATCGATACAGTTGAATCTGATTCCCGCCCCAGAAGGAGAAACTCCAGATGATTTCGAACTCTTCATTAAGGGTTGATATCTAGTGTCAGCTGACTTATTTGTTGGGAACATGAAATAAAAGTACCAACAGTGCGTATATATAAATAAGCCATGAAAATTCAGTATTATATTATTGTCGCACTCATTTTTTGTGCCGTACCCCTTTTTTTTATTCGACCTGATTTTGGGTTCGAAAAATATTCAGAAACGAGCCAGACCCAGAAGCTTCAAGAAAATCAATCTTTTGGTTTAGTTCCTTCAGTGCAGTGGCCGGTGCCTGGAAGCGCACCGGAAGAAAATGTTAATCACACAATTCCATTAGAAGAAATTAAGCAAGGATGTAATAGGCAAGATTGCATACCATCAATTGATAACCCCATTTTTGCTCCAGTCGATGCTATGACTGATATTATTGCGCCACACAGTATTGGCATTGCACTCTCGTATAAGGGTGTTAATCGATTTTATCCGTTTCCGATGCTTGAAACTCATGAACTCGTTAATGACACAGTTGCGGGCGACCCGTTGCTTATTAGTTATTGTCCTTTGTGTGGGACGGGTATAGTTTTTGACAGGGTGCTTGAAGGGGAGCCGGTCTTGTTCGGCGTTTCTGGTATGCTTTGGCAATCCAACCTGCTTATGTATAACAGAGCACAAGAACTACAAGACCGTAATTTGTGGTCACAAGTGTTAGGTCAATCAGTTGTTGGACGAAGAGCCGGTGAAAAGTTGACAATAATACCTTCGGATATTATGCGATTTTCAGACTGGACGACACAATACCCACAAGGGCAAATTTTAACTACAGGTTTACCTCGTGACCCGTACGGAGGTAAGTATTATTCAGTGGCCCAGCGCTTTGAGCCAAATTTTGACGTGTCACAAAGCCCGCTTTTGGCTGATACGTATGTATATGGTGTAGAAATTGATGGTGTTTATAAAGCCTATCCCCGCGATGATCTCCCTGAGGGTGAGATTCGCGATATGATAGGTTCTCAAGTAATATTGATTACCAATGACAATCAAAAAGTTACTGTGAAGTTAGAGGATGGATCACCTGTGTCTGATGTCGAAGGATTTTGGTTCTCTTGGTATGCAGCACATCCAGATACGTTATTATGGAATAATTAAAATATAAATGGACACTTCAAAACAAACAATACTATTAGCAGGTTCAATTATGATTGGTTTTGCCCTGGTTGCAGGAGCAATTTTCATCACGGCACCCACACCGATGACTCAGGTTGGTGGAGTCAACCCAGAAAAGGTTTATGCTGATGAACCAGGGGGACATGTTGACGTAGAGGGGAGTCCGAAACGTGATACTACACAGCAACGTAATATCTACGGAAACGTTGATGCAGAAACAACCATTGTAGAATTTTCTGATTTTGAGTGTCCCTTCTGTTCTCGTCTACATCCAACGTTAAAACAACTTGTTGATGAATCAGAAGGCTCTCTAAATTGGGAGTATCGTCATTTACCACTAGCGAGCCATAAAGGTGCACGACCTGCAGCAATTGCCTCTGAGTGCGTTGCTGACCTTGCGGGAAATGATGCATTTTGGAACTACCTGGATGAAATTTTTGCTAATCAACGTTCCTTAACACCTGATTTTCTTCAGTCACAGGCGTCGAGACTGGGTGTAGATGAGTCAGCGTATACTTCCTGTATCGCCTCGTCAGAAATTGCTGATCGTGTTGAAGCTGATCTCCAGGCTGCTATAAAACAAGGAGGAAGTGGAACCCCGTATAGCGTTATTGAATTTGCTGATGGATCTACTAAAGTAGTATCTGGAGCGTTGCCATATCAAAATTGGGTTCAGACACTAAACATAAACTAGCATGAATAAAAGTTCCTTTGTAACTTTGGCTGTAATAATAATAATTCTCCTCGCTGGAGCTGCGAGTGTTTTCTTTGTTAAAGAAAAAAATCGCTTAGCTGAGACAGGTAGTGAGGCTACAAGAACCCTGACTACTACTGAAGACACTCCGTATACTGATCTTGATGGTAATCCTTTCTCCTTTGATGCATATACTAATACGGTACGCGTTGTGAATGCATGGGCAAGTTGGTGTCCATTTTGTACACAGGAACTTGCAGATTTTGAAACTCTTGCCACTGAGTTTAAGGATCAGGGAGTTACTGTTATCGCAGTAAATCGTAAAGAACCAAAGGAGCGGGCAAAATATTTCTTATCTACGTTAGGAGAGTTTAACAACATTCATTTTGCCATTGATTTGACCGACGCGTACTACGCTTCTATAGGTGGATTCTCTATGCCTGAGACAGTTTTTTATGACACAGCAGGTAACATAGTGGTACATAAAAGAGGTTTTATGAGTCTTGAGGAGATGCGTACTCATACGCAAGCAGCAATAAATGCAACGATAGAATAATATGCTTGAATTAAGCCTCACATTTGCGGTATCTTCATTTATTGCAGGTTTATTGATGTTCCTTGCCCCCTGCACACTCCCACTGGTACCAGCATACCTTGCATTTATTAGTGGAGTGAAAGAAGATGAGGTTTCAGATAGTCTTGTAGCGCGCAAAAAAATCCGTACTAATGCAATAGCTTTCGTATTAGGGTTTTCAGTTATTTTTATTTCCTTTGGAATACTAGCTGGCTTCTTCGGTCATTTCGTAGGACAGTATCGTGTCTTACTTTCGCAGGTTGGTGGAGCTTTTATAATTATTTTTGGGCTTATGATGCTGAATGTCCTCCATTTTTCTCCGCTGATGCGTGATCGAAAAATGAAATTACCGAAGTTTATTACCCCGGGTGATCCCATGAGTGCCTTCCTTATTGGGAGTATATTCGCACTTGGATGGACTCCGTGTGTTGGGCCAGTTCTTGCTTCTGTATTATTATTGGCCACAACAAAAGCAACAGTTTTCAGTGGAGCATTCCTACTGGCGCTTTTTTCAGCAGGACTTGCGGTTCCATTTATTGCAACCGCACTCTTGTATGCACGTGCAGGTACCCTGATTACAAAATATTCATATATTTCTAAAGCCGTCAGTCTTATTGGTGGGTTTATGCTTATCGCAATCGGTATACTTCTTTTGTTTAATAACTTTGGATTGACGGTGCAGTATGGGTATCAACTATTTGAATTTCTTGGAGTAGGGGACTTGCTTGACTACTACTAGGTAAAAGTATGGACAAATATTTTGCTGATGGTACAATAAAAAAAGACAAGTTCTCAAAGACTTGTTTTTTGCTTTTCTGGATATACAAGGTCTGAAATTATTTCATTTCAGACAGCAGCAAAGCAATCAACATGTTATGTTTAAATCAATTGGTGTGGTAATAGTTTTATTTGCAATTACGCAAATGATGAGCGGTACATTTCAAGCATTCGAAAATGCAGCAACAGCTTCATTTGAAGCATTGGAAGCAGCAGCAGTTGTCTCTAAAATGCAGCTTGAACAAGCTCAGTAGTATACAAGGCCCGAAATTCGGGCCTTTTGTAATGGTTTATGATCCAGCAATTGCCTAAGTGCAGAATGAATCTTGCACTCTGCGTACAAAATAAGTTTACGAGTTCACTATTTTCCAAAAACATATGTTCAAGAGAATCACCTTGTTCCTTTTAGTTACTTTTGTTTTTTAATAATCAACAATAGTTTGTTATAATGAGAGCATGTTAATGAATAGAATTGTAGAGTACGTCTTCTTTTTTGGATTTATGGGTGTGGTTGCCTATATTGTCTTTCTTATGATGACCCCATTTATTTCAGCCCTTGCATTGGCTGCAATTATCGTAACCATATGTTACCCCCTGTATTTGCGCATGATTCCAAAAATGCCTAAACAGAATGAAACTCTTGCAGCATTGCTCACTACCATTATGGTTTTAATTGTAGTGGTTTTGCCAATGATTTTTATTGCATCTTCATTGGTAAATGAAGCTGTATCAATCTATGGTCTGGCAAATGATGGTGAGGTTGGATTTGAGGAGTCTTTTATAGCACTTGAAACTTCTTTACGTCAGTATGTTCCCGGTGTTGAACTTGATGCAACTGAATACATCAAACAGGGGACCACATGGCTCGCAAGTAATGTAGGAGCAATCTTTGCAGGTACTGCATCCACATTCTTCTTATTTTTCATAGCAATGATTGGCTCTTTCTATCTTTTCCGTGACGGGCGTGAATTTACAAAGAAACTGGTCGTTATAAGTCCCTTACCTGATGATGAAGATGAACTTATTTTACGACGTTTAGCGCGTGCTGTTCGATCTGTTGCAATGGGAACAGTGTTGGTTGCTCTTATACAAGGGACCCTTACAGGGTTTGGTCTGTGGCTCTTTGGCTTTGAACGTGCAGTGCTTTGGGGTGTGATTGCAGCATTTGGTGCACTTATACCAAGTGTGGGAACGTCAATTGTATTTATTCCAGCAATTCTGTATTTAGTTATTACGGGGGCATACCTTACAGCTGCAGGTTTGGCTGTTTGGGGAATTCTTGCGGTGAGCTTAATCGACAATTTACTCGGCCCATACTTAATGAGTCGTGGTAACGCAATGCATCCATTTATTATTCTTTTGTCTGTACTTGGTGGGATTTCAGTTTTTGGCCCAATTGGATTTATAGTTGGACCCGTTGTAGTGAGCTTATTTACGGTTCTTCTTGAGCTGTATACTATACACATTTCAGCACAACACGATGAAAGTAATCATGATTAATATATAAATATGCTACACCGTTCTCATATTGAAAAGTTTCTCCAGATTAATGGTATTAAAACAACGGCACCTGATGAAGAAATTAAGTCTGTGTTACTGAGCGCACATTGGCACAAGGATGACGTAGAGGCAGCTGTGTTAGTGCTTCGAGAGAATTTAAATACCCATAAGACGCATGTAGATTCTTTGCACAAAGTGTTTCGTACTGATGACCGGCTCCGACCAGAAACAATATCGTCATTGTTGGGAATAGAGATGAATGTGACATCAGCAGACATTTCGCGCGACAGGCATAGTCGAGCATCAATAGGTTCACGACAATTGATCATTATCGCTTTGTCAGCATTGATAGGCTCTTTACTGTTCGCTATGATTTCAATGTGGTACTTAGAAATGGGAATTTTCCACCAAACACTTCGATAGTAGTATGAAACTACTTATTACCTTTTTGTCTATTTCTGGTATTGCGTTAGTGGCAGGTTTGTATACTCAGACACCAGTATCTACGCTGAGTTTTGGAACATACGATGTTTTCGTAGATACATCAGAGGTTTCAGATATACTTGCAGCGAAACAGTCAGTTCAATTTGTAGGTGATGTTATGCTAGCGCGCAGGGTCGAAACGTATCTAGATTCGTATGGGAGCAGCTATGTTTATAGTCAACTGCCACCTTTAGCAAGTACAACTTTTTTAGTGGGTAACTTTGAAGCCGCCGTTCCTGTCGATCATGTTCAGACTCCTGAACTCGCCTTTAATTTTTCTGTTGATCAACAGCACATACGTGCTTTGCAAGAGTACGGTTTTTCTCACATGAGTTTAGCTAATAACCATGCGTATGATTCAGGGTTTAACGGCTTCACAAATACCGTTTCTGCTCTAGAAACATCAGGCCTTATTCCCCTAGGGAGTCCTGATTCACTGGGGACGACGAGTGTTTCGTATATTGAGCTAGAAGAGGCTGTTATTGGTCTCGTAGCCGTCTATGCGATGGTTGCAGAGCCAGACATGATATTGCTTGAAGAAACGCTTTTGGAGATGAATACACAAAGTGATCTGCAGGTCGTTTATATTCATTGGGGAACTGAGTACAAACCTACTCATTCAAAGTTTCAGCAGGAGTTAGCATACCGGATGGTAGATATGGGTGCAGATGCAATCATGGGACATCATCCTCATGTTGTTCAGGATATAGAAGTTTACAACAATGCACTTATTTTTTACTCACTGGGCAACTTTATATTCGATCAATTTTTTAGCAAAGAGGTCCAGGAAGGACTTGCTGTAGAACTTTCATATAGCGAGTATGGACTGCAGTATAAATTGACTGGAGTCACATCAATTGGTTCGCAGAGTGTACCCCGTCACATGGCTCAACATGAACAGGGGCTATTCTTGAAAGATCTTGCAAAGAAAAGTTCGCAAGAATTACGTGAAATGATAACAGAAGGATTGATAAAAATGGAAGAAATCGAATAAATGCCTTGCATTTCTTACAAAATTACATACTATAACGATACTAATTTTTAGATTGATATATGATTAACAAATTTGAAGCAGTTGGAATTTTTGCAAGTATTGGACTTATGGTCTTAGCGCTCTTTTTACTGCGCATAGAGTCAACTCCAGATCTTGCAACAGTTGTTGACACACAGTCACAAAGTGCTGCAGTTTCTGTGGTTGATGAAAACATTGAAAATGAAAATGAAGCTCTTTTTGGCGCTATTGCAGGATCACTTGATCAGCGTGGAAACGTAGAAAAATTAATCATTGATGATGTTATTATCGGTTCAGGTAAGCAGGCCCAGGTGGGGGATACTGTTAATGTGCACTACATTGGAACGCTACAAAATGGTCAGCAGTTTGATAACTCATACACACGCGGTGAGCCATTCTCCTTCACACTAGGTGAAAACCGAGTTATTCAGGGATGGGAAGAGGGTCTACTTGGAATGCAAGTAGGGGGTGAACGTGTTTTAGTGATACCACCAGCTATGGCATATGGTTCAAGGAATACAGGGCCCATTCCTGCAAATTCAACACTTGTATTTGCGGTTAAGCTTGTTTCAATCAACTAACTTCAAATACTCCAATAGATCCATGAGTAGTAAGCCAATATCATTTGAAATTGAGAAGAAGCTGCCCGACTCTCTAGGTCGGGCAGGTGTCATTCATACGCCGCATGGCGATATTCAAACACCTGCGTTTATCACTGTGGGAACTAAAGCGACGGTTAAAGGTGTGACTGTTGATCACATGAAAAAATTTGTAGGTAATCAGGCAGCTCTAGCAAATACCTATCATCTGTTTTTGCAACCGGGGAGTGACATCATCAAAGAGGCTGGTGGTTTACATAAATTCGCAAACTGGAACATGCCTACGTTCACCGATAGTGGAGGATTTCAAGTTTTTAGTCTTGGTGCTGCATTTGGTAAAGGTGTTACAAAGTTTGCACAAGATGCAGAAGGGGCAACCAAGCAAGCGGAGCAAGATGGAATCAACGTATATAGTAAAGAGCTCGCGTCACAACATGGTAAGTTATGTGTAATTGATGAGGAGGGTGTTACCTTCACATCACATATTGATGGTTCTATGCATCGTTTTACACCCGAACGGTCTATTGAAATTCAGCATGACATCGGTGCGGATATCATCGTTGCCTTTGATGAGTGTACAAGTCCTACTGCAGATTATGACTATCAAAAGGAGGCGATGGATCGCACACATCGCTGGGCTAAGCGCTCAATTATGGCGCATAAAGGAAACTATGAAGCATTAAAGAAACAAGGTATTTATGGAGTGGTGCAAGGAGGACGACACTTGGACTTGCGCGCTGAGTCTGCTCGAGTACTCACAGAAATGGATTTCGATGGCTATGCAATTGGTGGCTCATTTTCAAAAGAAGACCTTGGCGAGAGCTTAAAAGTGGTAAATGAAATCCTGCCTGAAAATAAACCTCGCCACCTGCTCGGTATTGGAGAACCAGAAGATATTATTGCGGGGGTACTCAATGGCTGTGATACGTTTGATTGTGTTGCGCCAACGCGTATTGGACGAACGGGAACAATATACACGCAAACAGGCGAACTCAATGAGTGGGGACTACCTACATTCAAAAAAGTTAATTTAAATAATGCTAAATTTGGTCGCGATCACTCACAACTAGACATAAGTGAAAGTCCAATTGGACAGCAGTATACAAAGGCATACTTGCACCATCTTTTTAAAGCAAAAGAAATGCTCGGACCCCAACTTGCTTCAATGCATAACCTTTGGACGATTGTGAACTACACCCATCAGGTACGAAAAAAGATCTTAGAAGCATAGAGACATCATCATACTTTCCTTATACACCCTACCCACAATAACCCCCTTTTTTCTCCATCTAAAGTTCGAGGTTCTTCCTCGAACTTCGAAGTCTTTTTATAATTTCCACAATCTCAAGTGAATCCTTTTCAACCAAGTTCGAGGAAGAACCTCGAACAAGGTCGTCCGTAGTATTTAAGCTGTTTCTGTAGAGTTTCGGATTACAAATTTTGTGAATTAAATTATTGTGGTACACGTATGCTAAAACTTGGCGTAGATCTTGGTCACTCTCTATATAATTTGCTTTAAATTTGCCTTGAAATAGTGCGCCTGAACGATCATATTTTTGATTGAAATACATGGTATATCCACCACTAACTCTCTGAAGATACTTAGAAACACCCTCGTCAATATTTGAACGTAAAAGTAGATGGTAATGGTTTGGTAGAAGGCAGTAACTTAAAATAGTCACCGGAGGATTGATTGCCTCTCTCTTTTCTTGTAATCGAAGCTTGCCCAGCACTTCACTCGTATTCAGATGTCTGAGCAACTTTAAAAAATAGATGTAATCTTGTTGATCTACAAAAATGTCTCGCCTCTCAACACCCCTGTTATAACAATGGTAGTGTTCATTAGGAACAAAAGAAAAAGAACGTGATGGCATTATTGTAATTATACACAAGTTCGAGGAAGGACCTCGAACTTATGCGGCAGGTTTCTTTCTTTTACTTTTGTGTGACTAGTTGTATACTCAAAGACGTGAAATTTAAAATTGCTACAGATAAAACACCAGCAGGAGATCAACCTCAGGCAATTGACAAGCTACTCAAGGGGTTAAAAAAAGGTCTAAATCACCAGACTCTTTTTGGTGTCACAGGATCAGGTAAAACTTTTACCGCAGCAAATGTTATTCAGCAGGTACAAAAACCAACACTTGTAATTGCTCACAACAAAACTTTAGCTGCTCAGTTAGCACAAGAGTATAAAGATTTTTTTCCAGATAATGAGGTGCATTATTTTGTGTCGTATTATGACTACTATCAGCCGGAGGCTTATATGGCTACTTCCGATACGTATATTGAAAAGGAGTCACAAATTAACGAAGAGATTGATCGCCTCCGTCATGCATCCACACAGGCACTTCTGACACGTGACGATGTGATTATTGTTGCCTCCGTTTCATGTATTTATGGTTTAGGTTCACCTGAACAGTACAAAAGAGTCCATAAGAAGATTGAGGAAGGATTCAAAATGAACCGTACTGAAATGCTCCGTATGTTGGTGGATATGTATTTCAATCGTACGAACGCTGATCTTACTCCGGGAATGTTCCGTGCAGTTGGTAATACAGTGGAGATAATGCCAACCAATGAACGTGTTATCTATCGAGTTAGTTTTGCTGGCGAGTACGTCGGAGGCATTACTAAAATTGATGCAGTATCTCGACAGATTATTGAGCAAACAGAAGTTTTCTTTTTATTCCCAGCAAAACACTTTGTGACACCTGAAGATGAGCGAGGACGGGCAATTGCTGAAATCAAGGTAGCCCTCGACACACAGCTTAAGAAGTTTAAAAAGGAAGGAAAGTTGTTAGAGATTGAACGTCTCAAGCGGCGCACTGATAATGATTTAGCGCTTATGCGTGAGGTTGGATTCTGTCCGGGAATTGAAAACTACTCACGTCATTTTGACGGCCGTGCCTCAGGAGAAGCTCCGTTCACATTACTTTCATATTTTCCTCATAAAGAAGATGGAACTCCTGATTTTCTTACTATTATTGATGAGTCACACGTTGCAGTACCCCAAGTGCGAGGTATGTATGCCGCTGACCGTTCGAGAAAGGTTAATTTAGTTGAATATGGTTTTCGTCTCCCTTCAGCAGTTGACAATAGGCCTTTAAATTTTGAAGAATTTGAAAAACGGGTTGGACAAGTTATTTACACTTCAGCAACACCAGGCAAATATGAGCTCGAAAAGGCCGAAAAGGGCGAAGGACAAATTGTTGAACAGGTTATTCGACCCACAGGTCTTGTTGATCCAGAAATCGATTTACGACCCGTAAATCAAAAAGGTGATTATCCAGGCCAAGTGAAAGACTTTATTGCAGAATCAAAAAAAGTAATTGCAGGCGATTCACGTGTACTGGTTACAACACTTACAAAGAAAATGGCAGAAGATCTTACTGATTTCCTTGAAGAACAGCATATAAAAACAAAATACATCCATAGTGATGTGGATACACTTGAACGTATTGAAATATTGACAGATTTTCGAAAGGGCGAATTTGATTGTTTGGTAGGAGTAAACCTTTTGCGAGAAGGACTTGATCTCCCTGAGGTTGAACTTGTGGCAATCCTTGATGCTGATAAAGCAGGTTTTCTTCGTAGCGAGACTGCGCTTATTCAGACCATTGGTCGTGCAGCACGAAATGTCAATGGAAGAGTTATTTTATACGCCGACGAAATGACTGATGCACTTACCTATGCAGTTAACGAAACAAACAGGCGTCGGGAAATTCAGATCACGTACAACATAAAGCACAACATAACCCCACAGAGTATTAAAAAGGAAATAAAATCAATTGCCGACCAACTTCGTAGTCAACACGATGAGACTGTTGAGACACTGCTTACTGTTGATGCTGAACTCTATAAGAAAAATCCTGAAAAAGTTCTCAGAGAAAAAAGAAAACAGATGGAAGCTGCGGTTACCATTTTAGATTTTGAAACAGCTGCTATTTTACGTGATGAGCTAAAATATTTTGAAGAATATGACATGAAAGTTGAGAAAAAGGCACGTAAAGACGAGAAGCTCAAAAAGTAAAACAGTACACTATTTACCTTTGTTTGATTTCATAAAAGAGTTTTGCCGATGCTATACTTATTACAATGAAAAAAGTTTTTATCGCAGAGGATGATCCGTTTATCTTAGATATAGCCAGTACCAAATTAATAGAGGAGGGATATGAGGTTATTAAAACAGCAGATGGTGCTTCTGTTATTGATATCGCACTTGAGCAGAAACCTGACATTCTTCTACTTGACCTTATGTTGCCAAACGAGCACGGTATGGATATTTTGGAAAAAATGCGCACTATCCCGGAACTCGCTCATTTGCCTGTGGTAATTTTCTCAAATGAGAATGGGTCAGACGTTGAGGAGCATGCCAAGCGTTTGAATGCTGATTATTTTTACAAAGCATTGACTGGAACGGGGGAACTAATTGCAAAAATTAAGTCACTTATTACCTAAATCAAAACTCCCAGTCAGATCCCTTGGGAATAGGGGGATTAAATCAAAGAATAAGTTATCGACAGTCAGATCAAACATGTGGAGATGTTTACCGCTATACTGTAATCATGGCTACGACTAAAAGGGTCGGGAAGGTAAAAGCAGTACCTAAAAAAACAGCACTTAAGAAGTCTGCTGCTTATTCTGTTGCAAAGAAAACAATAAAGAAAAAATCTCTAAAGAAAGCAGTACCTAAAAAAACTTCAGCTCAGATCAACGTAAAAAAAGTATCTACAAAAAAAACAGTAAAGAAGTCCAAAATCAAGTCAAGCACTAAAGAGGCATCTGTAGGTGGCAGTACTCCCAGCTTTTCACAAAAGTTGGAAAAAAGTGGCTTACTACAAGCTAAACAGTCTCCTGAAAAGAGCTCAGCGTTACCCAGGTTTAAAAAACAAAATAATAGTAAAAAAAGTTTACTTTCTTTGGTTTCAGCGCCAAGTGCTGCGCTTTTAGTCCTTTCAGCACACCGTTTCCCAATGAATATTGACACTATCGCAATCCAGACAGCACGCTTTGGAGGAGTTGCAATGGTTATTATGGGAGGTTTTTTCACCATGTATCTCTCCCAGTACATATGGGGAACTCAGGATATATCTTCTTTGAGTTTAGCTCAAACTAGTGCTGGAGTAGATCCATGTGCAGATTTCATGCTTGACCCTTCTGATTATCAAAACTGCATCAATGAACTGAGTACCACAGGTAATACTGCCGGCACTGTTGACAATAATGTAACGGGAAGTAATTCTGGTTCAGGCACTGGAGTTGATCAGCCTGTGCATAAAGAAGAGCCAGACGCTGAGATTGAATTTTCTACAAGTGGAGCCGTGCAAGGTGTAGTTCACATTTATATATATGTTGATCACGCAGACTCTGTTGTTCTTAACGCCGTGTCTTCTGGTGGGTCCCATACACTAGGTCATGCTGATAAAATAAGAGACGATAAATGGAAGTTTACTTGGGATACAGCTGAGGTTCCAGATGCAGAATATGCAATATCCGCTGAAATAACTAATGTCTACCATACATCAGCCAACCCCTACACACAGTACGCACGTAATGATATTACAGTCGCAAACAAACAAGACCTTGGCCCTGAAACAATAGAGGCAACTACAGTCATAACTACCACAGGAGAACCTGTTACTGGCAGTTCTGAACCTCAAGAAGGTGATTCAGGAACAGTTGTTGATACTGTTGAAAATGTAGATCTTGATGTAGATGTAGATCTTGATGTGGATTCTGATCAACCGCTGCATGCAACAGCATACTTTAAGATAAAGGTAACGGATGCAACAAAAGTAATTCTTAAATTACGTAATGTGGCAACCGGTGCCACATATACGGAAAGGAACGCCATCAAGCTCTCGTCTGATAGGTGGAAGATATCTTGGGATACAAAAAAACATGCAACAGGGAGATACGATGTGACTGCAGTTGCAGAAGTTGATGGTGAGTTTCATGATTCAGATACACAAACAGTGATGGTGGATCATGAAACTCAAGAAGACTCAGACGAGGGACTGGTTGAAGCAGAGGATATTGATACAGAAGATTCAGAACTGTTAGATAGTCAGACAAACGCGGATACTAGTACCGCTCTGGATATACCAGAAGTTATTTTGCATATTCCTTCGAATTCACCAGCTGCGGGGGTTGTAAATCTTCGGGTCGATACGCTCGGCGCAAGATTTATCGAGTTGTACGCGCGTGATACACGGTCACAAACAAAAAAATTCATTGGTCTAGCTAAGGCATTCAATAATGGTTCATGGGGATTTGCTTGGAATACTACTCATACTCCCAATGGTGGCTATACTATTTTTGCTCGTGTAAAAAATAACTTTGGTGTATATGAAAGCAATAGTAAACAAATCACCATACGCAATTCAGTGCCAAAATATGAATCTACTGCAGAGCAAAAAACCATTGGTGATAATATTGAAATTGCACAAGAAATTGAAAGTAAATTAACGAGTAAAGAACATACTGAGTCAGTAAACATTTCTACAGATATTGATTCAATAGATATAGATGGTGATGAAGCAGAAATTCCTGAGATAGATAATGTGGACGATAGTGAGCTAGAAGAGGAATCAGATTCAGGACTCGTTCAGACTGCGGATCATGCTGTTTCAGGGCGAAAAGAAGAACTTGATTTGAAGTTACAAAAACTCTTAGCAGCGAAGCGTTCAGACAATCCTGATCACATTGCACAAGCACAAAAGGATATTCAAAAACTTACTGATGAGATCCGTGCTGCAGCAGGAACTAGTGGAGATTCTCAAGACCTTGAGAGAGTAATTGACTTGCAGATTAAAGATATTGTAGCTAAGCGAGAGAAGTTGACGAAAGAGGTTGAAACATTGATTATAGAACGTGTCGGTGACGCTGTTTTTAGAGATTCTGACTCTGATGGGATTTCTGACTATGACGAGGAAACACTCTATAAAACTGACCCAAACACAGCTGATTCCGATGGAGATGGATTTGTTGATGGTGCAGAAATTCAGAGTGGATACGATCCTCTTGACGATAGACGTGAGGTTGCAATTGTATTTGAATCTCCAAAGGAGTCAGGTGTAGTCCGCAAAGATATTCTGAAAGTTGAATCAATTGCTTCTATAAAGACCATATCCAAGGGAGATACTGCTGATGGTGTTAATTCTCAGGCGGTGATTACCGGAAAAGCACTCCCTAATAGCTTCGTAACTATATATATCTATAGTACCCCTGTAGTGGTGACCGTAAAGACAGAAGCTGACGGATCATGGCAGTATCGGTTTGATAAGGAGTTGGAAGATGGAGAACATAATATTTATGTTGGAGTGACCGACAATGCTGGGCGTATTGTTGCTAAAAGTGAACCATTCGCGTTCGTTAAAACAGCTCAGGCGTTTACACCAGTAGAAGCTGCAACTATTGATGCAATTCCTTTACAGGAATCAGATGATGCGTTGCTTTCAAACTTCATGATTTATATGATTCTTTCTATATCGGTTGTCTCAATAGGTTTAGTGTTGATACTGCTTGGTCTTCATCTTGATACACGACAACGAAAAATTGAAGTAGTGACTAACAAAAACGACGAGACATGATTTCACGAATCCTGTTTTGGATACAAGGGGGAGTTACCTATATAAAAGAACATCCACAAGTTCTTTTTATTCTCGTTTTACTACTGGTAATGCCTCTGCTTTTCCTCTACAGTGGACAACAATTTCTAGATGTTGGTAGAGAGAATCAAGATCGTTTACAAAAAGACAGAATTGGCCTCATGCAGGATGTTTTTGGCTCTATGCTGAATGTAAGCAACTTTGATGTACAAGAGCTACAGCCAGAAATTGAGCGAATTGCAACATTGAATCCTGATATTACAGATTTTAAAATTGTTCGGCTCGAGGGTGAAGATTTTATGATTAAAGCAGCGCTTGCAACTTCAACAATTGGAGTTGCTGAGGAATATATAGAATTATATAGAAATGCAGTAGTGAGACTTGATGAGTCACTTATTTTTGAGGCGTTTAGCCCTGAAGGCCGTGTGTGGTTAACCTACCGAGCGATGCAGGATCCAGAGGGACAGTATTACTTTATATATACGCAAGTATCACTACAGGCCATTGATGCACTGTTCACGTCACGTGAGCATGGAGCGTTGTATTCACTTGGTTTTGTATACATATTCTTCTTACTATTGGCGTTTTGGCATGTTCGCATGACAGATTATCGCTTCTTGTACACAAAAGCACAAAAGGCGAACGCAATGAAAGATTTGTTCACCAACATGATTGCACATGAATTGCGCGCTCCCTTAACTGCAATCAGAGGCTACGCGTCGATGCTTGATGAAAAGACGCAAAATCCAGAAGAAAAAAAATATGCCGGTAGAATTAAAGATTCTTCTGAGCGATTGCTTGCAATTGTGAATGATCTTCTTGATGTTGCCCGTATCCAGTCGGGGAAGCTTTCAGTTGAAAATCAGGAGACAGATATCTCAAAGGTGATCATTGCGGTAACTGATGAGCTTCGAATATCGGCAGATGAGAAAGATATTACACTCACCTATGTGAATGATGGTTCTGAACACATGGTAACTGCTGATCCAAAGAGGTTGCATCAAGCACTTACAAACTTGGTAAGTAATGCAATTAAATACACTAAGCAGGGAACTATTGAATTCAGTGTAGAAGAAAAACGCTCAAAAGTTGAATTACGCGTGAAAGATACTGGTATGGGTATTTCCTCCGACGACCAGAAAAAACTTTTTGCTCCATTTTTCCGTGTACAAAGCGATGATGTGAGCAAAATCACAGGAACGGGCCTTGGTATGTGGATTACCAAACAACTTATCGAACTCATGGGAGGCCGTATTAATGTTGAGTCTATTCGTGGTGTTGGAACACATGTTGTTGTTACCCTTGAAAAAAAGAAGTTATAGTATGGCGAATATGGTTTGTTTTGGTATACTAACCACTCTATGCAGCTGGCACCAACCAGTTGCGACATAGTATGGCTGATAAAAAAGACAAAAAAACTAAGGTGGAATGGAACATTGATGAAGAACGTCAAGGTAAAATTGTCGTGCGCGGTGCACGAACACATAACCTTAAAGACATTGATGTGGAGATGCCGCGAGGGAAAATGATTGTGGTGACCGGACCATCTGGTTCTGGGAAGTCATCACTGGCATTCGATACTATTTTTGCAGAAGGGCAACGTCGATACGTCGAGTCACTTTCCCCTTATGCTCGTCAATTTTTAAATAAACTTCAAAAACCAGATGTGGATGAAATTTCCGGACTATCACCAGCAATATCTATTGATCAAAAAAGCGCTTCACGAAACCCGCGTTCTACGGTAGCAACCATTACAGAAATTTACGACTACTTACGTATCTTGTATGCACGCATTGGACAGCCATACTGTCTAGATGTAGATGTTGAGATTCAAAAACTATCACAGGATGAAATTCTTGGCATTGTTCTAAAATCTATTGAGGATAAGGAAGTAAAGAAAGCAACGAAAGAACAGTCCCAGAATGTGATGGGTATTGAACTGTCTAAGGGCCGTGTATCAGTCTTCGCACCGATGGTAGTTGGTCGTAAGGGTGAGTACTATCAAATGCTTTATGATTTACTTAATAAAGGATTTGAAACCGTTAAAATTGATGGCGAGATTAAGCAACTTCGTGAGAAAATCACTCTAACCAAGACAAAGCGTCACGATATTGATGTACTCGTTGATGAAATCTATGTAAGTGAGTTCACGAGTGATCCTAAGGGTTCACACGAGCGACTTTCTGAAGCTGTTGAGCTGGCACTTGCTCAAGCAAATGGTTTGGTTAAGATTCAATCTCCTGATGGGGCAGAGCGTACACTCTCAGCTAAATTTATCTGCCCAATTGACGGATCTTCGTTTCCAGAAGTTGAACCACGACTTTTCTCGTTTAACTCACCATATGGAGCTTGTGAGGAGTGTAATGGACTTGGGGTTGTGGGATTGTTTAATTCCGATGTGTGTCCTCTATGTAAAGGTGCACGTCTGCGTAAAGAAGCATTACGTGTGTACCTAGGGGGAGATGGAAAGAAAGACCTCGGTGTGAACATTGTCGATTTTACGGGAATGACTGTTGATAAAGCCGCTGATTTTATAAGTAGTCTAAAGCTTTCAAAAAAACAGCAAGATATCGCATGGCCAGCACTGCGAGAAATCATTGAACGCTTGGAATTTATGAAAAACGTAGGTATTGAATACCTTACGCTTGATAGACGTGCAAACACACTTTCTGGTGGAGAAGCACAACGAATTAGACTCGCATCGCAGCTTGGTAGTGGCCTGGTAGGAGCGCTATATGTGCTTGATGAACCAACTATCGGTTTACATCAACGAGACAACGACAAGCTCATTCAGACCCTTACAGAACTACGTGACCTCGGAAACACTATTATTATTGTTGAACACGATGAAGACACGATGCTTGCGGCCGATTATTTGATTGAGATTGGTCCTGGCGCAGGTGTTCATGGTGGGGAAGTGGTCGTTGCAGATTATCTTCCAAAGCTTCTTGAAGCACCGAAAAATCTATCGAAATCAGTAACGCTTGATTACCTGCGTGGTGATAGAGCTATTGAAATTCCAGACCGTCGTACCGCAGAAAAGGGGTCACTCAAAATTCGAGGTGGAAAAGCATTCAATATTAAGAATCTGAATCTAGATATCCCCTTAGGGAAACTCATCACTGTTACGGGTGTATCAGGCTCAGGGAAGTCCACCTTTATGTACGAAATTTTGCATAAAAATCTGCTTGCACGACTTGATAAGAAGCATCGTACAGCAAAAACCTATAACGTTAAGTCAATCGATGGTACTGAATATCTTGGACGTTCAATTCTCATTGACCAGTCGCCGATTGGTCGAACGCCTCGATCAAACCCCGCAACCTATACAGGAGCGTTTACCCATATTCGTGATATGTTTGCAGCATCGAGTGAAGCACGTGCACGTGGCTGGAAGCCGGGGCGGTTTAGTTTTAATGTGAAAGGAGGTCGCTGTGAAGCATGTCAAGGTAATGGTGTAATTGCTGTTGAGATGCACTTTCTTCCGACTGTATATGTTGGGTGCGACGTGTGCGATGGTAAACGGTTTACTAAGGAAACACTTGAAGTATTTTACAAAGGAAAGAATATCCATCAAGTACTGCACATGACCGTGGAGGACGCGGTAGTTTTCTTCAAAGAAGTTCCTGCAATTTATGAACGACTTAAGTCACTTAAGGACGTCGGGCTTGGCTATCTTGAGCTTGGACAGAGTGCAACAACTCTTTCTGGTGGAGAAGCACAGCGAGTGAAGATTGCCTCAGAGCTTTACCGGCCTCATACACAAAAAACAATTTACCTACTTGATGAACCAACGATAGGTTTACACTATGAAGATGTGAAGTTGCTTATCTATATTCTTCAAGAACTCGTAGAACGAGGGAACACAGTCATGGTTATCGAGCACAACCTTGACCTCATCAAATCTGCTGACTATGTAATCGACATTGGCCCAGAAGGCGGTGCAGGTGGTGGGATACTGGTTGCAAAGGGAACCCCCGAAGAAGTCGCAGAAAATGAAAAATCACATACAGGGCGCTATCTGAGCAAAATGTTGCATAAGAAAAAACATACGTAGTAAAAGCGGCTTTATGCCGCTTTTGCTTTCTGTATGTATGCTTCTTCAAGTACTCTTGCTTGCAACTTGAAGCCTGATTTCTTATGAAGCAATGTATCCCATAACGGGTCGTGATTACCGGTAGGTACTTTGCCAAAGAAATGTTTGAAAATATCAACCCAGAGTGGTGTCAGATAGATACCACAGGAATTAATGACGTCTGAGTTTTTTTGGTTACTATAGAATGATCGCATTTTTTGCAAATCATCAATATCGTGAGTGTTTCGATTTTCTTCCATATGTACCTCATTGATTGAAAGGACTCCTCTAAAAATATATTTTAGCATGCCTTATCATTTGTGAGATTGTACATATAAACATATCGAGGGAAATTAAGTTTACTTCTGCAAACTTTAGTCTTTTGGTATAGTAACGACATGAAAAACAAATCACTGTTTTGGATACTCGTTATTGCGATGGCAGTAACGGTAGTCGTATCAAATATTTTGGTGCAATATCTGTTTGGAAGCTGGCTCACATGGGCAGCATTTACCTACCCGATTGCTTTTCTTGTTACTGACATTGCTAATCGCTTGCTTGGAACAGCGAAGGCCCGACAGATAATTTTATGCGGTTTTATTGCAGGAATTTTTTGTTCTGTCCTTGCGAGTTTACTTACTAATGAGGAAGGGATTCCTTATACCACCTTGCGAATAGCACTCGGTTCGGGCCTTGCATTTTTTGCTGCACAAATGACCGATATATACATATTCAAAAAATTACAAGCAGCAGCATGGTGGAAAGCACCCTTTACATCTACTGTCCTCGGCTCGGTTATTGATTCGGTTATATTTTTCTCTGTCGCGTTTTCACTGTTGTTTGTATTTCTTGAGCCCACCAATGATATCTCTTGGGCTAATGAACAATTGCCGTTACTCGGCATCTGGTTTACTGCACCACTTTGGATGAGTTTAGCAGTAGCTGACTTTGGGGTGAAGGTTTCTATAGGATTACTTGCGCTGCTTCCTTTTCAGTATACAACTAGACGAATAAAAATGGAATCCCCTCAAGAACTAATATGAAAAAAGTGGATTTAAATAAAAAAAAGTTACCTGAAGCCCCTGGGGTATATTTTTTCTTGGGATCAAAAAAAGAAATTTTGTATATCGGAAAAGCAACTTCGTTAAAAAACCGAGTGAAAAGCTATTTTTCTGCCGATATTAAGGAGAAGCGTTCTGCTGCTATCGAACAGATGGTTGAAGAAGCGAAAACCGTTGAGTATACAACCACTGACTCAGTTCTTGAAGCGCTTATTCTTGAGGCTAACCTTATACGAACACATAAGCCTAAGTACAATACAATTTCAAAGGATGATAAAAGCTACAACCACTTGGTTATAACTAATGAAGAGTTTCCTCGTGTGCTCGTAGTGAGAGGGAAAGATCTAACAGAAAAGTATAACGAGGATGAGATTTTGTATCATTTTGGACCATTTACCAGTGGCACACTATTCCGTGAGGCCCTCAAAATCATCAGAAAGCTATTTCGTTTTTATGACACAAAAATCCCGGTAGGTTCAGAGAAGACAAAGCTAGCAAGAGGACATATTGACTTCAATCGACAGATTGGGCTCTACCCTGATTCTGAGAGCAAGGATCAATACATGAAAACGATCAAACACATCAGACTTTTGTTTGAAGGGAAAAAGCAATTGATTATTGATGACCTGGAGAAAGAAATGATGCAGCTGGCCAAAGATGAAGCTTTTGAAGAGGCACACATAGTGAAGAAGAAGATCTATGCATTACAACACATTCAAGATGTGGCGCTCATCAAAGATGAAAGTCGTATCTATCGTGACGAGCGCTCAGTTCGTATCGAAGCATATGACATAGCACATTTAGCAGGAGAAAATATGGTGGGAGTTATGACGGTCGTTGAAGGGGGAGTTCCGAATGTACAAGAATATCGAAAATTCAAAATTAAAAGTGTTACAGGTAGTAATGACCCCGCAGCACTCAAGGAAGTACTGGAGCGTCGCTTAAACCATCCAGAATGGCCGTATCCGCAGATTATTGTAGTAGACGGTAGTACAGCACAAAAAAATGCCGCAGAACATGTATTGCGCAAAGCAGGGATTCTTATACCTGTTGTTGCGGTTGTTAAAGATGAACGTCATAAACCGGTACGTTTGATTGCTGCAAAGAAGCTAATCGCACAGCACGAAAATGCAATTTTACATGCAAACGCCGAATCTCATAGATTTGCCATTACGTACCATAGAAGTAAGCGTAAAATTGTATAAACAACCTTCTGTAGTGCTACCGAGTTATTAAAAGCAACTATTACACACATGGTATTATTAAAACAATGAAAGTTTCAAAGGTAGCAGTATTACGAGGTGGCCCAAGCGAAGAATACAATATCTCCATGAAAACAGGAGCGGGTGTTCTTGCTGCACTGGCACCTACCGATATCGCTACAAGAGATATTATTGTAACTAAGGATAACCAGTGGCTCATTGACGGGTTTGTGAAACATCCCGAGCATGCCCTTTATGGAGTTGATGTTGTGTTTATTGCATTACATGGTGCTTATGGAGAAGATGGAACCATACAAAGACAGCTCGACGCTCTCTCAATTCCATATACGGGGACAAAAGCCTATGCATCAGCCTTGGCAATGAATAAAGCTCTTACAAAAGAGCATGTAAAAATGTCCGGTGTACTTACCCCAGAATATGTACGTGTCACAAAAAGTAGTACGACCGATCCTCATCAAATTGCTATAAATATTGGTAATGTATTTGGCACAAAATATTTTGTGAAGCCCGTTGCAAGCGGTTCTTCACTTGGTGTGAGTCGAGCAAATTCCGTTTCAGATCTAGGTATTATTCTAAGGGATTTAATGCGTGACTACGATGATCTTATTGTTGAGGAGCTGATTGAAGGGAAGGAAGCAACCGTTGGTATACTTGAGAACTATAGAAATCAAAAGTTTTATGATTTACCAGTGATTGAAATTGTACCTCCAGCTAAGTCCGATTTCTTCTCAGCTGACGTTAAATATACAGGAGAAACTGAAGAAATATGCCCTGGGAGATTTACAAAGTCAGAGAAAATAGAAATGGCTCGCCTTGCACAACTTGTCCATAAAGATTTAAACCTTCGGCACTATTCACGTTCTGACTTTATAGTTTCAGAGAAAGGTATTTACTTTTTGGAAGTAAATACCTTACCCGGATTAACTGATCAATCCTTATTTCCAAAATCCGTTGAAGCTGTTGGGGGAAATTACACAGAACTCATTGAGCATTTAATTAACCAAGCTGTTACGTACTAAGTTATGAAAACAAATATTAAGACATTGTCGAAGAAGGAAATTGGTAAAGCTATAGAAGCGTTCTCAGAGTGGAAAATTGATGCCAAACAAACCAAATTCACTCGAACATTTTCTTTTGAAAAACACATTGATGCACTTATTTTTATAGCACGTTCAACCGTTAATGCTGAGGTTTTGAAGCATCATCCTGACATATTATTTACCTACTGTACGGTAAAGATGACCGTTACTACACATGAACCAAAAGGTCTCACCAAAAATGACCTCCAGTTACTCAAGCGTATTGAACATGTGCACGCAGGACAAAAAGTGGATAAAAAATAGGGTGTTTGATAACTTGCTGATGCTATACTATAAGAATTATGGAAGGAACTAGAAATGAAAAGGTAGTTATATTAATAGCAGCGTATGTTATTGGTTTCGTAACTGCATATATAGCATTTGGAGTTACTCAACTTCAGAGGGATGTTCAGCTTGTGCAAGTGCCTGTTGTACATACAGCTTCAGTAAGTGACGCAGCTACAAATGACGCAACACGTTTAACAGTATCTAATGAAGGGTTAGTGCTCATAGCAAAAAGTGATGAAACTTTATTATCACTCCGTGTAGAAGATAATTCGGATATGGACGGTGCACATGTTGCGCTCACAGATTATTCTATGTCACACAATGAAGAATATGCATACTTCTGTGAAGAATCAACGTTTAACACTGAAACCTGCAAGCCATTTGTGTACTCGGTAGCAAATAACATTGTATACCCTGTAAAAGTAAATGATGAAAAAACCATGTTTGAGGTAAGTGGTCAAAAAGCATCGTGGTCGCCAGAAGGAAATTTAGTAACTCCACTTGGAACCTCACAGGATCCAAATTCTCCGTGGAAACTGTAAGTACCCACAAATCCGCTTGACTTCTGTCTCGTAACTACTTATTATAGTGCGCACTTGAGTAGTACTTAAGTATGCAACAAAATGCACACTAGGTGCATATCAATTCAAATCATGTCCCCGGACATAATGAGGGCTCGTAGCTCATCTGGTAGAGCGCCTCACTTGCACTGAGGAGGTAGCGGGTTCAAGTCCTGTCGAGTCCACAAACGACCAGCCGTGAAAGCGAATGCTTTCACGGCTGTTGTCGTTTTGAGACCCGACAGGGCTTGAAAAGCTTTTGAGCTAGATTGACCGAAGGGAAATATAGCCAAAAGGTCTACTGATTCTGTAAGAATCAAGTCCTGTCGACTTGAAAAGCTTTTGAGCTAGATTGACCGAAGGGAAATATAGCCAAAAGGTATACTGTCCATGTAATGGAAAAGTCCTGTCGAGTCCATCTCTTCCAATATGCTATCCTATGCCCATGACCCCCATAAACATCCTCCTTGCCATCCTAACCCTCATAAACCTCACCACTTTCTTCCTTGTAGCTCACGACAAATACAAGGCAAAACGTGGGCGTGACACTAAACGCACACCAGAAGGCTATATGTTCTTCTTGGCAGCCGCATTTGGCAGCATTGGAGTATATTTAGGTATGCAGATCTTTCGACATAAAACACGCAAATGGTACTTTCAACTTGGCATTCCTTTACTCATTGTGCAGAACCTAAGCATGATATATCTAATGAGTGAAATTCTTATAAAATAATCAAAAAAGCAGCGCCGGTGCGCTGCCTTGATCTTCATGCACCATCATTTGCCTCATGCATCATAAGCGTTTCGTGATCAATTTTTTCATGCAGCATCTGCGGTAAATCAATAATCGAAACAAGCATATCTGTTAACCCATGGGCGATACGTTCCTCAGGATCAAGTGTATCGTTGCACATGAGCTCCTCAAGAATTGTCATGTTGTACAAGACTATTATTTCAAGCAGTTCAACTTGTGCCAATTTTGCAGCTGCCTGTTCATAAGTTTCGAATTCGTGAACAGAGGAGTAGATACGTCGCTCATCGTTTGTGTGCACTAACACCAACTCATAAAATAAATGTTGAGCACCTTCAGTGTCTCCGTCAAAATACAGGCCGGCTACCTGAATAAGAAACTCTTTAATTTCTGTACCTGAAAGAGGTAAGTCCTCAATAAGTGGGACCTTAAACATATTTCCAATATTCATTCCTTCCCTCCATCCATTTATCCCTTCCCATAATAGTATACTTTACCCATAAATGAAACGTTTCTAAACAGAGCTTTTATATCCGTGCATGGCATTATTAAATGCTGGAGTGTTAATTAGAGGTGGTATAAGTCAAAAGCAGTGCCGTAGCACTGCTTTAGTATCAATCCGGTCCACCGGTCCGTTCATAGTGTAAGGACACCTCTTCAAGAAGGTACTCCTCATAATCAGCTGCGAACTCCTCTAAAAAGACCAGTGAAGCAGTAAGTCGCATATCGTCAAGCGAAACACCGATATCACTCAAATTATACCTTGCATGCTTAATATCTAATTTAATTAAGCTGCAGAATTTTTCAAGTGATGCCGCTACCGCAAGCGCCTCAATTTCATGACAAAATTGTTCCTCATCTATATCATAGTCATTCTCACTGACAACCAGGCATGTTACCGAAGCTGCCGCATGAACCAGTAGTGACTGCAACAATGTCATAACTAAATAGTCTTGTTTGTAGCTCACTGCCTCGAGAGCTGCGCACAACACTTCAGTTATATCTCGCACAGAAATTTCTAAACGATCAATAATTTCAATATGAAGATTTCCAAATAGCATTCTGACCTCCATCACAATCTATCCTCACCATACCATATATATGCTTGAACCTATCCAAATCTACCTGCATTTGGCTAGGTTAGCGCAAAAATGCTCTAAAGAAGGCAATTTCTTAGAGTCTTTCCTGTAACTTACGTAAACAGTCCATGTCATCAAGAACGTGCACCGTTTCAATTACTCCGATAACGGTCTCATCATTACCGCCAGGGAAGAGTGCATCACCAAAAAAGATGCACTCATCTTTGCTCCATCCTTTTTCCTCAAGTAGTCGCGCTATGTTGTACCCCTTATTCCGTCCTTTTCTAAAGTAATCTAAACAAGTACTTCCACCCATTTTTACCTCTACCGTCTTAGACTGAAAAGGAAATTGTTCTAAAAGTTCCTTTCGTTTCACAAAGTCACCGTCGCATGCCTTTTTTTCGGCAGGGTCAGCATTATGACCATATAAACTGAGCGATATTTGTGACCCTCTATCTTCAAACAGATCATTCTCATCAGGAACATCATGGGTGCACGCATTCCAAATAATATCAGTATGAAGTTTAACTTCTTCTTTTTCAGCACTGTGTAACTTATCAAACCATAATTCTTCTCCTGAGTGGTCAATTGCATGGTTTCCATTTTGACCCATCTTAATAATTTCTAAACCATCCATCTGAAAATGCATCTGGTCATTATGCGAGCCAGAAATAATACTGACTGTCTGATCAACCGATGCAAGAAATGCTTTCATGTCAGGATGAATCTTACTTCGGCTGGGTGTGACCGTACCATCCATGTCAAAGAATAAATGTTTGTATTTCATATGAAGATAATACCTTAAAAGTAAGAATAATGTTACATACTATAACCCACTTTTCCGTTTTGTTTTTTATAAATATATGCTAATATGCAAATACAAATAGCGTTGGGGGCAATCTATTTGGAAGAAGCTATAATTTCAGACAATCAGAGTTTTAAACATATGAGACCAACGGAGTCTGTTTAAACCTTCATTTGTCTTGAATTACAAGCATTTCTCAGATTGAACAGACGTTAAACTTGCAGTAAAGTATGTTTAACATTATACAAACAGCACATGCAGCAGAAGGAGGTATTTCGGTGCATCTTAATCCCTATATTGTAGGTACTTTTGCTGGTGTTCCAATTACAGCAACGCTTCTTACCGTCTGGCTCACAATGATCCTACTATTTGCTGTAGCATATTTTGCGGGTAGGAATCCAACATTGATTCCTTCAAAATTACAAAGCTCTTTTGAGGTTATTGTTGGTGGTGCATATGACTATATTGAAGGAGTCCTTGAAAGTAAGACACTTGCAACAAAGTATTTCCCAATTATTATGACCATCTTTGTGTTTGTCTTAGGGATGAACTGGGTCGGACTGCTCCCGGGGGTGACATCTATAGGTCTCTATGATGCAAACAACCACTTCACTCCATTGCTCTACCCACCAGCTACTGACCTGAACATTACCATTGCATTTGCTTTGGTAGCCTTCTTTACTATTGAAGTTGCTGGCGTACTTGCCATAGGATTCTGGAAATATGGAGGTAAATTCATAAATTTTAAAGGTAAAACCATTGGACAAAGGGTTTTAAACTTTATTATTGGCCTTATTGAACTCCTTTCAGAGCTTGCCCGATTGGTTTCATTTTCTTTCCGTCTCTTTGGAAACATTTTTGCAGGGAAAACGTTGCTTTTGGTGGTTATGTTCCTGGCAACACCATATGTCCTGCCAGTACCACTGATTGCATATGAGTTCTTTGTCGGGTTCATACAAGCATTCATTTTCGCTATTTTGACACTGTTTTTTATCAAACTGGCAACAGAGGAACCTCATTAGCAATAGGTAATCATGAGCTTGTCTCATTGAGATTAGTTCGTACTTGCTTATTGCTAGTAAGAAGCTAGTAATATTATTCAATTAACATAAAATTATTATGACACCAGAAATGGAATTTGCGATGGAGGCAGCAACGTTGAGCGCTGATTCAATCAAGTCTATCGCTATGGCGCTCGCAGCAGGTATCGGTGTACTTGGTCCTGGAATCGGGATCGGTATGCTTGTATCTAAGGCACTCGAAGCTATCGGACGAAACCCAGAAGCAGCTGGCCAGATCCAGGCTACCATGTTCATCGGTATTGCTTTTGTTGAAGCGCTTGCGATCTTCGCACTTGTGGTAGCATTCGTAATTAAGTTTGCTTAAATAAGCCTCAGATGTACCGCAACTGTTTTGCCGTGCTGCAGTAATTTATCTCTCACCGTAGATATCTACGGCTCAAGATACATTCTTGCACTCCGCGCATTTACGGCATCCCGAGACTTATTCAAAATATTATGGAACAACTAATAACAGCATTTGGTATCGATGCAAAGCTCATCATCATTCAGATTCTCAACTTCGGGATACTGGCTGGTCTTTTGACATATTTTCTGTACAAACCGTTACTTAATATTCTTAAGCAGCGAGAAGAAAAAATAGCGCAAGGGATTAGAGATGCAGAAGGTGCCGCAAAAGCGAAAGCATCAGCAGACGAGGAAAAGAAAGGTATTCTTTCTATTGCTCATAAAGACGCTGCAGAAGTTGGTGCAAAAGCGAAAGCATATGCAGATGAAAAAGCAGTAGCTATTGCAGCAGAAGCTCAAATAAAAGCTGAAAGCATTGTAAAAAATGCAGAAGCGAAGAGTGAAGAAATCAAAGAACAAGCTCGAAAAGATAGCGAAGCTGAAGTGGCGAAGCTCGCAGTCCTCGCCGCAGAAAAAGTACTGAAGGGCTAACTCTCCAGTGCAACTTAGGTCATCGATGACCTAGGTACACAGTTAATATATTATGAAAAATCACTACATCAACGCGACACTTTCACTAATCCAAACAGGCTCTGACCCGCAGTCGGTACTTGATGGATTACTTAAGAGTATGCAAAGCAAGGGACATGAGCGATTATACGCATCGGTTCTTCGTGGCGTCGTACGTGTACTTGAAACAAAGAAGGATAGTACGCAAGCGACCGTTGTTGTAGCTAAAGAAGCTGATGTAGAGAAGTACGCATCAGTTATCAAGGAGACACTGACATCACTCGATGCAGGATCTGATTTTTCAACAAAAATTGATGAGACAATCGTTGGCGGTGTTATTGTGAAGAGTAATAATACTGTTGTAGATCGTAGTTTCAAAACTGCGTTAACAAACCTTTACCGAGCGACACTCAAATAGAGTCCGTTCAAATCATTACTAAAACTATTTACTAAATTATGAGTACAGCAATAATCGACAGAATCAAAAAAGAAATCGAGAATCTCGATGTAAACGCAGAGCCTGAAGAGGTGGGTGTCGTAACAACTGTAGGAGACGGAATTGCAGAAATCGATGGCCTCAAGAAGGCTCAGATGATGGAAATGATCGTGTTTGACGATGGTGAAGGGAAATCACTAGAGGAGACACTTTCAAACGAGGACGCTCTGTACGGTCTTGTTTTGAACCTTGAAGAGGATGCTGTAAAGGTGGTAGTGCTTGGTGAAGCATCACGTGTACGTGAAGGTATGCAAGTACGACGAACCAACAAACTACTCTCGATTCCTGTAGGGGAAAAGATTGTAGGACGTGTAATCTCTCCACTCGGAGAAATGATTGATGGTAAAGGATCAATCGAAACAGACCGTGATATGCCAATTGAGCGTGTTGCATATGGCGTAATGGAACGTTCTGCGGTGAACGAGCCAATTCACACAGGTATTAAAGCGATTGACTCTATGATCCCTATAGGACGAGGGCAACGTGAGTTAATTATTGGTGATCGCCAGACAGGGAAGACGACGGTTGCAATCGACACCATCATTAACCAAAAGTATGAACCAGCTGATAAGCGACCAGTTTGTATCTACGTAGCTATTGGACAGAAGCGTTCAAAGACTGCAACCATCATGGCGAAACTTGAAGAAGCAGGTGCAATGGAATACACCACTATCATCGCGACATCAGCCTCAGAAGCTTCACCACTACTGTTCCTTGCACCTTTCGCAGGAATGGCTATTGGAGAGTACTTCATGGAGCAAGGGCGTGATGTGCTTGTTGTATTAGACGACCTTAGTAAGCACGCAAACGCGTACCGACAAATGTCACTACTATTGCGACGGCCTCCAGGGCGAGAAGCGTACCCGGGAGACATCTTCTACCTACACTCACGTTTACTAGAACGATCAGCAAAGCTATCAGCTGAGCTTGGAAGTGGTTCAATTACTGCACTCCCGATCATTGAGACACAAGAAGGTGATGTATCTGCATACATTCCTACAAACGTGATCTCAATTACTGATGGGCAGATCTTCCTTGACGGAGACCTCTTCAACAAGGGTATTCGTCCAGCGTTAGACGTAGGTATCTCAGTATCCCGAGTAGGTTCAACAGCCCAAACAAAAGCTATGAAGAAGGTGTCAGGAAAGATTCGTCTCGAGCTTGCGCAATTCCGAGAGCTTGAAGCGTTTATGCAATTCGCGTCTGACTTGGACGACGAAACAAAAGCACGTATTGATTCAGGACGTAAGTACGTAGAGCTCCTCAAGCAGAAGCAAAACGAACCGGTACCGTTCTATCGACAAGCTGTCTCTATTTACGCTGCAAACGCAGGTATCTTTGAAGGAGCTCCTGTAGAAAATACGCAAAAGATTGAAGCATCATTCCTAGAGTTTGTTGCACGGGATCGAAAAGAAATTCTCGATACACTAGAAACAGGGCGTGAAATCACTGACGAAGTGAAGGACAAGCTCGATACAGCGATCGTAGACTACAAAGATGCACATGCAGCACACTACGAAGTAGCTGCATAAATTCAATATGGCACTCAAACAAGTTAAAAACAAAATAATTTCTACTCAAAAGACAGGTAAAGTTACCAAGGCAATGGAGTCTGTGTCTGCAGTGAAGATGCGTAAGAGTCAGCAACGAGCATTCGCAGGACGACCATACGTACATGCTGCTTTACGGATCCTGAGTCGACTTTCTGATTCACAAGACGGTTTAAATCATCCTCTTGCACAAGCGCGTGCTGAAGGTAAGCAACTTTTGGTGATTGTAACGTCTGATAAAGGTCTCGCAGGCGCAGTGAACAGTTCTGTTCTTAAGCGAGCAACGCAAGCTTTCGAGAATAATCATGATACTGATGTTGTGGCTATTGGACGAAAAGCTCTCGAGTTTGCTAAGCGTGAAGGTAAAGAAGTAGTGAGTGAATACACAAACGTATCTGACGAAGTTACCCTTGAAGATATTCAGGCGATTACTGCTACTATCATGGATAGCTACACAGGTGGTACATATTCAAACGTTGCTGTGATCTATCAGAACTTCCTTTCAACGTTCGAGCAAGAGCCAGTACGAGGAGAGATTCTTCCCCTTAAAACGGAAGAGATCGTGAAAGTAATGGGTGGAATCAATCCTAAAACAGGTAAGTTTAGCGACAATACGTCAGAGCAAGACGTTAAAATCACCTACACGGTTGAACCATCGGCTGAAGAAGTGCTTAATACACTCATTCCGCAGCTGGTTCAAATTATGTTGTATCACGCGCTACTTGAAAGTAAGGCATCAGAACACTCTTCGCGTATGGTTGCGATGAAGAACGCGACTGATAAGTCTAAGGAGGTAGTAAAGGCACTAACACTTGTATATAACAAGGAACGTCAGGCGGCTATTACAGCTGAAGTATCTGAAATCTCCGGAGGTATCGAAGCCATGAAGTGATTTTACTGGCACATTTCTTTGCTTTGCTTCGGAAAATTTTGTTCAATGTGTATGCACACACCACACAAAATTTTACTCGCAGACCTCGAACTGCACTCAGTCTAATCATTCATGAGATGAAATAGCCAGTACGTCAGTAAAGACGTTAAAATCAAAAATTATATGAAAATCGTTTTAAAATTAATTTTTATAGTATTGAATTTATTTAGTGTGTTTGGTGCACTGAGTTTTCTTTACTACATGTACTCTTTCCTAGTGCCAACTGGATTAGTTACTATACTTCTGCCAGTTACACTATTTGCGCTATGTTTTTCGTTCTTCACTATATATAAATTGTTACAATTTAATTTTAGAGAATTCCCAAATAAACAAATTCTAATTGTTGCAATTTTATCATTAATACCTTGGTTTAGTTGGCTTTTGTGTGTCATTTGGGTACTTGCTCACTTTGGAATTAATTAATCAATTATGGAAGTAGAACTAAGTAATAAGTTTTTTATGGAAATTTATTACTCAGTAGTACTGAGTCCAAATACAGTTTATTAACACACGATTATTACATTATTATGAAAACAGGAACTATTACGCAGATTATTGGCCCTATTGTAGATGTACATTTTCCCGATGGCGTTGCAGCGATCGAGAATGCACTTACGGTTGTGCGAAACGATGGTGAGGTGCTTACACTAGAAGTTGCGCAACATGTGGGACTTGATCGGGTACGAACTATCGCCATGCAAGACACGCAAGGTCTTGAGCGAGGTATGGAAGTAACTGATTCAGGTGCAGCAATCTCTGTTCCTGTGGGGGAAGAAACACTCGGACGACTTTTTAATGTTCTTGGACAAACGCTTGACTCTGGAGTCTCACTTGAGAAAGTACCAACGCGTGGTATTCATCAAAGTGCGCCAGCATTTGTGGAGCAAGCGACTTCAACTGAAGTATTTGAAACAGGCATTAAGTCTGTTGATCTTCTTGCGCCGTTCATTAAGGGAGGTAAGGTAGGACTTTTTGGAGGAGCGGGAGTAGGAAAGACCGTTCTTATTCAAGAGCTCATTCATAACGTAGCATCTGAACACGGAGGATACTCAGTATTTGCTGGTGTTGGAGAGCGTGTACGTGAAGGGAACGACCTCTATCACGAAATGAAGGACTCTGGCGTACTTGCAAAAACGGCCCTTGTATTTGGACAAATGAATGAGGTACCTGGTGCGCGAGCACGAGTGGGACTTACAGGGCTTACCATGGCAGAATCACTCCGCGATTCTGAAGGAGGGAAGGACGTTTTGTTCTTCATGGACAATGTATTCCGATTTACCCAAGCTGGACAAGAGGTGTCTTCACTCCTTGGACGAGTATCGTCTGCAGTAGGGTACCAGCCGACACTTGCTGAAGAAATGGGGAAGATGCAGGAGCGTATTACTTCTACTAAGAAAGGTTCTATTACATCTGTACAGGCGGTATACGTACCTGCTGACGACCTTACCGACCCGGCTCCAGCAACAACATTCTCTCACTTGGACTCAACAGTAGTACTCTCACGACAACTCGCATCACTTGGTATCTATCCAGCGATTGACCCTCTTGAGTCTAACTCAACTGCACTTGATCAAACAATCGTAGGTGAAGAGCACTATCGAGTTGCTCAAGGGGTAAAATTAATCCTACAGCGATACAAAGACCTACAAGACATCATTGCGATTCTTGGTATTGAAGAGCTTTCAGAAGACGACAAACAAGCAGTGTACCGAGCACGAAAGATCCAAAAGTTCCTTAGTCAGCCATTCTCAGTAGCAGAAATCTTTACTGGAGCAAAGGGGAAGTACGTTCCTCTTGCAGAAACAGTACGAGCATTTGGAGAAATACTCGACGGGAAGCATGACGAGAAGGGAGAACAAGATTTCTACATGAAGGGAGGTATCGATGAAGTGATATAATCTGAGTAATGAGATTTATAGTTGTTACAGTTAAAGTTATATTATCAATAGCTATTGCAGCGATATTGAGTACATGGATTGGTCATTACGTATTCGATTCACTCAAAGTGGAATTTTACTTTTTTATGATTAGCACATGGTTATTGATAATAATGTCTGACCGTATCGGAGACACACGAATTCTAAGTGCCATTTATGCAGCAGCATCTCCACTTAAACCAGATCATGGTCCGTACGATTTCCCACTTGGATTTTACATTTTAATTCTATACCTGACTGGTTCCTCTGTTTGGTTTATGGAATTGAGACATTACGCATTAATTTTCTAAATATGACAAAACAAAAGCTACTAAAACTAACGATTTCACGTGTAGACGGCCCAATTTTTGATGGGGAGGTAGTCGCAGTGTCAGTCCCTGGTGAACTTGGAGACATGCAAATTCTTGCACATCACACTTCACTTATCTCACCACTTAAGAAGGGGACCGTAACCATACATAAAGCTGACGGAAAGGAAGAATCCCACCTGATTGAATCAGGGACGCTCGAAATCAGTAATAACCACGCCACAATTTTGATTTAAACTTTAAACACCAGAAAATCCCCGCAAGGGGATTTTCTTATTCAAGTTATACACCGTGATAAACAATACCAAATTGTTCTTTGGTACTATAAACCTATGGAAATCATAATTATTTTACTTTCAATTCTACAATCAGTTGGAGTATCGCTTGGTGTAGGTTCATCGACATTAGCAATCTGTAATTTCTTTGTTGCAATTGCAGATGGAGAAATCGACCTAAGTGAACGAAGATTAATGGGAGTCGTATATATCACACTGCGTGTCGCAATGGTATTAATTCTCGTAACCACACTTGCGCTTACAGTTGCTAATTACCTAGGACAAGGAACAAGTTATCTTACACCGTTTATTGTAGGATTTTGGATTCTTATTTCAGTTTTATACATAAACGCAGTCTTGATGACCAAGCACATTATGCCAAGCTCCGTAGGACCTGCATTACAGGCATCCACGTGGTACACAATGGGAGTTCTGGTTGCATTAGTACCTTTGGGACTCAATGGCTTCTCACTATTTCACTTTGCCCTTGGGTACGCAACAGCAATCCTTCTGGCAATCTCACTAGTGAACGCTCTCATGCATGAACTCAAGCATAGATCACCAAAGGTATAGCATTAATGAGTACCATAACAACACACCCTGATCATCTTATTATCAGAGTGTGGTGTTAAATTTGGATATACTCAATTACAAGTATTCAACTTCTAGTAAAAATATCATCTGACCATACAGGAAAGCCAGTCAAATACATGGGTGACATATCATTACATTGAGCCAAAATAGAACAGGATTTATAGGGTATAAGTTATGTCTATAATAGTGCATAAAATCATGTTTTGAGCCACCAATACGTTATAATGTAAAGGTCTTGGGATGTTTCAACAAAGAGAGGGAGATGCAAGATCCCAGGAAGTAAATAGAACAAATATCTTGTTTTTTAGATCAACATTTATGTTGAAGTATTTTTTAGTTGCGGCTTTCGTAATGCTCTTTAGTGGTGGCGCTGCGTCAGCAGCCTTTAACGAAGAAATAAACTACCAAGCAAAACTTGCAGACGATACTGGAGCGACTGTTCCCGATGGTGACTACTCTATTACATACAAACTTTACACCGCACCCACAGGAGGTTCTGCAGTCTTCACCGAAGTGGCAACGAGCACTGTCACCTCAGGACTTTTCTCATACCTCATCGGCTCATCTACCTCATTAAGCAGTGTCGATTTCAATCAGACACTCTACCTCGGTGTTGAGATTAATGGCGATGGCGAAATGACACCACGTAAGCGACTAGGTGCAGTACCTTCAGCGTTTGAAGCGCAAAATGCGCAGACACTGGGTGACATTGCGACTACTTCATTCCTGCGAAGTGATCAAGCTGACACTATCGCAGCAACTGAAGCTTCAACACTATTAACAATCACACAGTCTGGTGCAGGGGATATTTTTAATTTATTTGATGGAGTAACGGAGGTGTTTACAGTGACTGATGGTGGAGATGTAGCCATTGGAACAAGTACACCAAGTGATCTATTTAACGTGTATACGAGTGCGGGTAATGAATTGGCATATGGAACAAATGGATTGGTGCTAACAGGGACAAAAAGCACAGGTGCACTTTTGACCCTGACTAATACAGGTACGGCTCCACTTTTAAATATTATCGACGGTTCCACCAATGTGTTTACTATATTAGATGGAGGGAATGTCGGTATTGGTACTACTACACCTGAGCAGTTGCTCTCTGTGATTGGAGACGCCTACTTTGAAGGTGGAATTACCTCAGCATCTAGTAGTGTATTAGCAACTGTTGGCAGCCCATCTCTCCCAAATATAATCCTTGATTCTACAAACTCTGGAGACAACTGGACTGATCAAGGTGCCTATATCTCCATCGGAGAAGGAGCAGGAGAAGGGAGTACAGCAGCAATGCATATGACGTACCAAGGTCAAGGCTATGGATACACCGGTGCAGGTAGTCTTGATGGAAGTGGTATTCCTTCTGGAGGATACTTTCGATTTAGATATAATACGAATGATATTTTTACGGACTCAGCAATCACCCTGTCTGGAGCTGATGCTAATATCGCCCTTGGTTCAAACTATATTTCAGGCGACGGTACGGACGAAGGAATTTTTGTCGACAGTGATGGTAATGTTGGAATTGGGAATGCCAGTCCGTCTTCTCCGCTTGATGTGACCGGAAGTGTGGAACTCAACGGAGGTGGCTTTGGTGTAAATATGACTCCTTCAAATGGAGGTGCAATTAGTCTGCGTAGAAATGGCTTTGATCCATACATAGATTTTTACGAAGATGCGGATGAAATTGGGCAGATTCGTGGTGATTACGGTAATCAAAGTATTTCAATATTGGGAGCCCCTACTACAACCACGCATTTCACTGTTATGACCGGAGGCACTAATGTTGGAAACGTTGGTGTGGGCTCAAGTACCCCTTCCCATAATCTCTCCGTCGCCGGAGACGCCATCATCACTGGAGCACTCTACGACAGTACTGACACAGCAGGAGTAAATGGCTACGTCCTTCAAACCACTGGCGCAGGTACCGTATGGGTCGCTACTTCATCGCTTGGCTTCGGCAACGGCACCGTCACCTCAGTCGACGCCTCAGTCCCAACCGGCTGGACGATTGCCAACAACCCAATTACCACCAGTGGCACCTTGGCCTTTGCGTACGACACCGGCTACGCAGCTGTTCTTACCGCCAGTACTACCAACTGGGAGACAGCCTTTGGATGGGGTGATCATGCTGCTGGAGGATATCTTGCTGATACGCTTACTAATGGATATGTGTTCCGCGGTGGTGCTGGCAATACAGCAGAAGCGACCTCGTCGCTATTTATTGCCGATGGTGGAAACATAGGGATCGGGACAAGTACACCTGGATCGACATTATCTGTTGTCGGTTCAGTCAACTTTGCTTCGTTAACTGGAGGTCTACTAATGGCTTCCACTTCGGGTCTACTGAGTACAACATCAATTGGTATAAATGATCTTTCTGATGGATTTAATAATTCAAATAATATCATTTTGGGACACGCTGGTTTTGCTGGCACCAATGGAGTTGATTACTTCAACGATAACAATATTGCTATTGGAGCCGAGGCATTAGACAATACTAATACAGATGGCGGTATAGGTTCATATGGGGATAATAATATCGCTATCGGCCGGTATGCTCTGACAGCGAATGAGCAAGGGCGGTCAAATGTCGCTATCGGGTATAATCCACTAAATAGAAATACTAGTGGGTTCTCAAACATTGCGCTTGGAACTGCTCTAGGTTCAAATACCACAGGTTCGTTTAACTTTGCGATGGGAGATAATGCGTTAACTAGAGCAAATGCCAGCAACAATATGGCTTTTGGATCCTCAGCAATGGAATTCACTACGTCAGGCAGTTCGAATATTGCATTAGGCAATATCGCACTTTTAGGAAACGTAACTGGAAATTTTAACATTGCTATAGGTGGAGAGGCTTTACGATCCACAGATGCTGGGTCATACAATATTGGTATTGGTTATCAAACAGGATACGATCTAGACACAGCTGTTACAGCTGGAGCAAATACATTTATTGGATACGACACTGGTAGAGGTGTCGTAACAGGAATAAACAACACTATCATTGGAGCTAATGTGACCGGCCTTGCTTCAGCACTGTCAAATAACATTATTCTCGCAGACGGGGCGGGAAATGTTCGCCTACAGGCTGACAGTACAGGAAACATCGGGATTGGTACCACTACTCCAGGTAGTAGGCTGACAGTGGCAGGGAGTATCTTTGCAAGTGGTACAGTTTCTCTTGATGCGTCGAATCCTAGTTCAGGATTCGTCTTACCAGGTGACGGGTATCTTGCTCGCTCATCATGGAAGAGTATGCCAGTAGATACTGGTATCTTGCTTCCAATGTATGTGTATCCTAGTTCGGTCTACACCAATACAGCCTATAACCAAGTAATTGACCTTAAAAATCAATATAGTGAAGTGCCACTATACGTAATCTTAAATCCAGCCAACGGCGCCGGCACAGTGACTGACGGTAACTACGCCGCTGCAATTCAGCGACTCAAAGGGGCCGGAGCAATTGTGCTTGGGTATATTGCTACGGGCTATACCGCGAGTAGTACTTCTGAAATGCAGTCGGAAATTGATGATTGGATCACGTACTACCCAGATATTGATGGTATTTTTATGGACGAGATGGATAATACAAATGACGAAGCGACACTATCGTACTACCAAACTCTGACTCGCTATGTGCACGGAAAAGGTCTCTATCCATCAATTGGAAACCCGGGGGCTGGTGTGGCCGGAAATTTCTTCGCGAGCTCGACGGCTGACTTAATTGTGACCTATGAGAATAGTTCTTATCCGGATGAAGCAACTCTGAAAGGGGATTTTGATAACGGGTACGCTGACTACAATAAGAATCAGCGAGCAGCCCTGGCATATAACAGTTCTGAGTTTTATAGTGCAAGCACCACATTACTCAAGAAATATAACGGACTTATTTATGTAACTGATGACACACTACCAAACCCTTGGGATACAGTGTCACCCTACCTAGAAGAAACATTCCAGCTTTTGTCAGTTGAGACTGATCGGTTTTTTACAGATTTGTCTGTTGATGGTCGACTGGCTGTAGGTACAACATCAACTAGCGCAGCTTACCTAACTGTTCAGTCACAAAGTACCACCGACATCCTCAATCTCTTTGAAACTGATGGGGAAGAGGTCTTTACGGTACTTGAGAATGGAAACATAGGTATCGGCACCACCACCCCAAGCAGCAAACTGACGGTCGCCGGCGACGCATACATCACTGGCGCTCTCTACGATTCAACCAACAACGCTGGTACCAATGGCTACGTGCTACAAACTACTGGTGCTGGAACAACCTGGGTCGCCACCTCATCGCTTGGCTTCGGAACAGGAGATGGCTCCGTCACCTCAGTCAACGCCTCCGTCCCAACCGGCTGGACGATTGCAAACAACCCAATCACTACCAGTGGCACCTTGGCTTTTGCGTACGATACCGGCTACGCCGCAGTCCTGACTGCAAGTACCACCAACTGGAACAATTTCTTTGATACACCGAGTACACAGATTAGTGCTGGTACTGGATTGTCTTGGAGTGGGAATATACTAAATGCTGAAGTGCAAAGCAGTGACTTGGCATCCTTGGGTACCGACAATCAGATTCCATTTATGAACGGAGCGGGGACTGACTACGAGTACTCAGCTAACCTCACCTATGATGGATCAAAGATACAGGTGCTGGGTGAGATTTGGGCATTTAATGACGGAGCAAGTAACCGCTTCTTGTTCGGTGATTCAGGTACTACCGGACAATACGGTGGTCTGCAGTGGTTTAGTGGTACTGACACTTTAGGTATGGGGCTGAGTCAGTACTCGAATGCACAACTACAGTTTGGTACAGATGGTGGGGTGAGTATCGGTCCGGACACCACTCCAGATTTTGGACTTGAGATTTCCACTTCAACTCTCAATGGCTACTTCGGTATATCAGCCAGTGAGAGCGGCCCGAATGATGGCGGTTTGTTTATTGTTGATAATTCCGGCAATGTCGGTATCGGCACGAGTACACCAGTTGGTCGCCTTAGCGTCACAACTGAAGCGACTCAGACATGGCAGGAGATTGGTACAGAACTTACTATTTCAGGAATAGATTCTGTAAGTCTCACCACTCTCAGTCCCAACCGCGTAGCATATATTGACCGTACCAATGACGACCTCCGCGTCTATGAATTTAATGGTAGTACGTGGACAGAGATTGGAACGGAACTTCCTATTGCAGGTGTGGGTGTCCCAGTCCTCACCACTCTCAGCCCTAACCGTGTAGCGTTTGTTGATGATTTTAACGACGAACTCCGCGTCTACGAATTTGATGGCAGTACCTGGAGTGAGGTCGGCACAGGACTGAGTCTTTCTGCTTTTATTAATTCAGGTCTCACAACCCTCAGCCCTAACCGGGTTGCTTTTATTGGGGCTACTGATGATAATCTTCGTGTCTACGAATTCAACGGAAGTACTTGGACAGAGATTGGTACAGCGCTGAACATTCCCTCAGCAGCTGCTCCAGGTCTCACAACCCTCAGCCCCAACCGGGTAGCGTTTATGGATTCTTCTCAAGATGACCTCCGAGTCTACGAATTCAACGGTAGTACCTGGAAAGAAATTGGTACTGAGCTGAATCTTGCTGGAATTGGTAAACCTGAACTCACCACCCTCAGCCCAAACCGGATAGCATTTAATGATGGTTCTAACGACGAACTCCGAGTCTACGAATTCAACGGTAGTACCTGGACACAAATTGGTACAGGAATAAGTACCTCACTATCTGCTGCGCCAGCTCTTACCACACTTAGTCCCAACCGGGTAGCGTATATTGATGCCACTAACGGCGACCTCCGGGTCTATCAATTCTCAACTCCAGCAGTCTGGGTAGCAGACGCAGAGGATCGACCATACCTAACCGTTTCTGACGCAGGATATACATCAATCGAAGCCCTCGGTGTCAATGCAGGCCTAACGATATCAGCTGCTGGTAGTGGAGCGTTTGCAACTAACGGCACTAGTTCATTGGCTCTCACCGTTAACGGCGTAGGTATGTTTGGTGGAGATGTGGAGTTTCGGGGGAACGTCGGTATCGGCACCACCACCCCAAGCAGCAAACTGACGGTCGCCGGCGACGCATACATCACTGGCGCTCTCTACGATTCAACTAACAATGCTGGTACTGCTGGTATGGTGTTGCAATCAACTAGTGATGGCTTCCAGTGGGTGGCTACTAGTACACTCGGTATCACCAGCGGATCATTAATTACATTTGGCACCGACAATCAGATTCCGTTCACCAACGCAGGCGGTACTGACTTTGATTACTCAGGTAACTTTACCTTCGATGGCACCAACCTCACCGTCACCGGCAACATTCTCCCAGGCACCAACCTTACCTATGACCTCGGCTCCAGTACCAAGCGCTTCAAGAACCTCTGGGCGCAGACGCTGAACGTCGGTACCAGCACTTGGTCTATCTTTAATGGTGACGGCAACCGCCTTTCGTTCTCCAACCAAGCAGAGCAGGGAGGTACGGAACAACTAACCATCTTAGACAACGGCAACGTGGGGATTGGTACCACGACACCAAGCGACACCCTTACCGTCGCCGGCAACACCTCTATCACGGGCAACCTCTCGCTTTCTGGGCTCTTACTTGATGCGTTTGGCTCTAGTGGATCCACTGGTGACGTGCTACAGCGTAGCGCCAGTGGCTTGGAGTGGGTGGCGACTAGTTCGCTCGGAATCAATGAAGATGATGATTCGATACTTTTTAATCGCTTCACCAGCTCATCTACTTGGAATGCTATAACGGGCCTCTCTGGAACAACTTCTATAGCAGTAAAGATTGACGTTGAAGACATGGATACCGGCCATTTACTCGTCAATGTTGATGGAAGAAATTTTGCAACCGCAACACCTTCAACGGGTCTAGATATAGTAGTGACAGCAACAAGCAGTGTCTCCATACAAGCCATAGACGACCCTCGAACCGGAGCTGACCTCGCTGTATACTCAGGACAAAGTACCAGTACTGCTAATCAAATAAGCGACGTCGAAGATGTCATCTTTAATGATGACGGTTCTAAGATGTATCTTGTCGCTCAGGATGGTAGCACAGATTATGTTTTTGCCTATGATCTGGCAACCAATTTTGATGTTACAACTGCTGATTATAGTGGCGAAAATTATAACGTTAATTCACAAGAAACGAACCCTACCGGAATGGCCTTCAATGCAAATGGTTCAAAGATGTATGTGATTGGCAGTAATGAAATAGTCTATGCGTACAACTTGAGTACTGACTATGATGTCTCTTCCGCTACTGATAATGAAGAAGTCTACGACGTTGGCACGGAATGTACATCATTTTGCCAAGGAGTCATCTTTAACGATACTGGGTCACGTATGTATATCGTTGGTGGCTCCGGCTCACAATATATTTTTCAATACAACCTGTCCACAAATTTTGACGTATCTAGCGCTTCTTACAGTACTTCAATTGACCCAACTTTCACTCTCCGATCATTTTTAGACCCATTACTAGAATATTTCTACGCAGCAGAAGGTGCTCGGTTTAACCATGATGGTTCAAGTTTATTTGTTACAGGAATTACGAACCTTGGTAATAGCGCAATAGTAAGCTATCCACTTACACCAGCTTACGATGTTAGTGATGTTGAGGACGAAGAAACAACGAAAGGTGTAACATATATAAACGACAATTTTGATCCTGTATTCGGCGTAAGTACGGGTATTTATCTAAATGCATCAAGTACACAAGTGTATATTTCTACGGATTTGACGGATGGGCCAAGTCAGACTGTCTATACGTATGACTTAACTAATACTTTTAGAAACAGCGCAACCGCTCAAGTGATCTACACCGACACCACGGGCGGCGCCGACCTCGCCGAGTACTACCCCGTGACTGACACTACGATCAAAGCTGGTGACATCGTCGCTTTTACCGACGAATCCAACATCGACGTCACCTACGCTACCGCTGACAGCAGCCTCGCCCTCGCCGGTATCGTCTCCACCCAGCCAGGTATCACCCTTGGTGACGGGACCGAAGGACCAAACAAGCGCCCGATTGCTCTTACCGGTCGTGTCCCTGTGAAGGTCAACCTCGAAAACGGCCCAGTGGTACCTGGTGACCGTATCACTCCATCGTCTATCCCTGGCGTCGGTATGAAAGCCAACTTCTTTGACCGCAGTGTCGGTACTGCATTGACGTCGTACGATCTGAGTCTCGTTGGTACCAGTACTAGTCCGACCTCTACCGACGCTATCCAGCAGGTGACGGTCTTTGTGAAGTTGAGTGACGGGGTTGATCTTGATGTGCTGACCGATGTTTTGTTTAAAGGTGCCACCACTACTTTCATGCTGCCACGCACTGACGAGCTCATAAACAGCTCTAGCACTGCTACCAGTACCGCTACCTCTACCACCTTGGTGCAAGAAGCTGACTCAGTGTCGATCTGGCAGCGACTGGCCGACTTGGCAAGTCGATTTGTGGATGGGGTAATGCAGTTGGCGGGGCTTATGACCAATCAACTCACTGTCGGTAGCAACGAAGCGCCAGCTGGTATTACCACGTACGATATTGACACTGGAGAACCGTTCTGCAATGTAGTGAGGAGTGGAAAGGCAGAGATCATTGCTGGTGCTTGTGACGACGTTGACTTCGAGTCATTGACTACAAGTGACGACACTACATCTACCACCAGTGAAGAGTCTGCAGTCAATGAAGAGACGATTAATACCATACCAAATAACGACTACCCGACCAGCAGTGAACCAGCAACTGGTACCGTTTCTGTAAATGAATCTGACAACACTGAGACATCTTCTGGTCAGAGTACTGGCACAAGTACACAAACGACACAAACCACCGAAGAGGGAAGTACCACCGAACCAGAAGATACCGCACCAGAAGAAAGCAATACAGAACCTGAACCAGTCACAACCTCTTCAGAGTCAACCACTGACCCAACATCTGCCACCAAACCAGACGAACCAACTTCCACACAAGAGCAAATTGAAACCATAGACACAAACAGTAGTAGTAGTTTAGATCAAGAATCCAATAATTCAAATGAAAATGCAAATACAGATGCTATTACAGAAGATTCTTCCACAAGCACAGACTCAAGTAGCATTAGTCACACTCAAGAGAATGAAGAAAACACAGAATCAAATCTAGGTGGTGAATCTAACACACCCTCTCCTGCAGACCACGAAGAACCATCGGTGAACATAAACACGGAAGACGGATCAGAGAACAGGAAACCCCTTGAAGAAAACGATCAGTTTGACCTTGAGACAGAGACAGAAACTCAAGCAGAACCCGAAGAGGTCACTGCGGATGCGGAACCGAACACTGAACCAGGAGTAATCGGCCCATCCTCTGATCAGGAGCAAATGTAGCTTAGCGTCGTAAGAAAGGGAATGTAGCTTAGTGTTTAGTTACTTAGCTCACCAGGTTTTCTGTTGTAGATGATTGGTATTAGTAAAAGCGTAATCAAAACTGAAAAGACAAGTCCGAACATAACTGCGTACGCTAACGGTGCCCACAAATCACCTGCATACGTAAGCGGAATCATTCCGATCACCGTTGTGATAGTAGTAAGTAGAATTGGTCGCAGTCGATTACTTGCAGCATCAAGCACTATTTCACGAATATCCTTTTCGGGATTTCGTTTTCTCATCTGGTTCATCATGTCAATCAAAAGAATTGAGTTATTTACTACAATTCCTGAAAGTGCTATGAATCCCATCATGGAAGGGAAGGAAAGTGGGTTTTGTGTAATTGCAAGACCAACCATAATTCCAATCAGTGAGTAGGGAAGGATTGAGAGCACATATCGCATGTGCAGATAAGAATTAAACTGAAGTGTCAGAATCCCAACCATAAGAAGGATACCAACTACGAGTGCCAGGAACATTTCCATAAATGCTTTGTTTGATTCATCACTTTCACCGCCACCTGTGCTTATCTCAACATTGCTTGAGAAAACGAGCTGTTCTTCAATTTGCTTCATAGCTTCTGCTTGAGCTTCTCGGGCATTGCCATCAGCAGTTACATCTGCCGTGACAGTCACCACACGCTTTCCCTCCTCATGATTAATCACTGAACTTGATTCACGTAGTGAAACGGTAACCAAATCTGAAAGAAGCACATCACCTGTAGGAGTAGCGAGCGTGATACGGGTAAGATCTTCGATAGTGGCAACGTTTGTAGTGTCACTAGTAGCAGCTGTGGCTGGGTCAACCTTGAGTTTAACCACAACGTCAATGTCTTCACTCAATGTGGTAAGGGAAGTGGCATCGGTACCAAACACCGCACTTCGTGCTGCCTGGGAAACCGCAAAGGGTGTAAGGCCTACAGCAGTTGTTTTTGCACGGTCAAGCTCAAGTACAAACTCAGTACTGTTGTTATTGGTACTTGTGTTTACGTCAATGACTTCAGGAATACCTTTAAATATTTCAGCTGTTTTGTTTACTAAGTCGGTAAGTTCAGTCAGATCATTTCCTAAATACTTAACAAGAATGGATGCACCGGTAGGAGGACCATCACTTAGTTGTCCCACGGTAACTTTCACATCTCGTATTGGTGAGAGTTTTTCTCTTAATGAGTCAACAACTTCAGTACTTGTTCTATCTCGGTCAAGATCAAGATTAATGAAGATATTGGCAAGTTTTTCACCAGTACCGCCACCTCCAAAATCATTCCCGCTCCCAACGGTCACGGTAAATGCGGAGATGTCGGATTCAGTATAGAGAATCTCTTCAACACGACGAACACTGATATCGGTAATTTCTTTCGTAGTTCCCTCAGGGTTTTCAATCTCAACAATCGCATAATCAATATCACTCTGCTCAAAGAACTCAACTTTAACAAGTCCTATAACAGGCAAAATAAGTGCAATCAGCAAAGCGATTCTGATACTCCATCGGAAAATTCGCTCTGGCTTTTTATGACCAAGAATACTATCGAGTTTAGCTCTGTACCATGATTCAAATTTGTGTGCATATGCTATCTGTCGACGTTCGAAACGTGTGTCACTACGACGCTTAAGGAATGAAGCAGCCAAGAGCGGTATGATTGCAAGAGAAACAAACATTGAAGCAAAGAGCAGGAATATAAGCGTAAATGGAATGCTTGCAATAAACTGTCCAATAATACCTGAAACTATGAGTAATCCTGCAAACATTGAAACGGTAGTAAGCGTCCCTGAAATCAACGGTGCTGAGAATTCACGTATGGTCTGGATTGCAGCATCTTGTTTATCAATAGTAGGATCATCCTTCATTTTTCTGTTGATACCTTCAACCATAACGATTGCTGAATCAACCAAAATACCAATTCCTAGAATAAGTGAAAAGAGACTCAAGAAATTAATGGTATTACCAGAGAAATACAGTCCAATAAAACCAAATAAGAATGAGAGGGGAATTGCAGTCCCTGCAAGCAACCCTTCACGCCAGCCTATAGCTATCACAAGAAGTAGTACCACCAATACGATTGTCTGGAAGCCCGAAAATGACAACCTAAACAAGTCTTTTTTAATGTCAGCACCTGCATCAAGTACCGTCACACTCCTCATGTTTGTAAGCAATCCATTATCAGCTTGCAGCTCCTCAATTCGCGAATTTACAGACGCAGTGATTGAAGTAATATCCCCTCCGCTTTGTTTATATACATACAATGCCATTGCTGATTCTGATGGCTGATTGTCCATACTTAGTCTTGAGATGGTTCCTGCTGGTTCCAGACCATCGATAACTTGGGCAACATCACGCACATATACTGGCTGTCCACCACGTGTGGTGATACCTATATATTCAATTTGAGTACTGTCCGAAATATCACCTTCAAAAGCAACGTTGTATGAAACACCGTCATTTTTGATTTGTCCGATAGGGAAGGTAAGGTTTGCACTTTGTATTGCAGCAACAACCTCAGATAGTGTAAGTGAGTACAGCTTTAATGACTCTTGATCCACAATAACAGTAACTTCACGATCGCGTACACCACGGAATTCGACTTTTGAGACACCTGAAATTTTTTCAAGTTCAATTTCAACTTCTTTAGAAATAGCAGTTAGTTCAAAGTCATCAAGTTCACCCGATAGGGCAATTGTCATGACCGGTTCATCAGCAAAACTTACTTCAGAAACGAATGGATCCTCTGCATCAGAAGGTAACTCTGACTTTAGTTTATCCACTTCATCTTTTAGATCCTGAATTGAGTCATCAATATCAGCGGATGCTTCAAACTCAACAATCACCGATGAAACTCCTTCCTGAGATGTGGACGTAATTTTCTTTACGTTTTCAAGACTCGTAAGCCCCCGTTCAATCTCATTAGTAATAAGGGTTTCTACATCTGATGCTGGTGCTCCTGGCAGTATAGTATTTACAAAACCAATAGGGATAACGACCTCAGGAGATGACTCCCGGGATATATTTATAATTGAGTACGTCCCAAGTCCTATAAGAGCTATAAGACACAAGTATGCAAACTTGTTATTTTTAATGAAAAATTCCCACATAATTAATTTACGTTAACTGCTTCAACCTCCTGACCTTCAACATAACCCCGCGCATCAACAACAATTTTCATATCAGCGGTAAGACCTTCAATAATCTCTACTGAAGACCCCTGTATTGCGCCAAGTACTACATCGTGTGAGACAAGTCTGTTGTCAGCAACTGTAAACACAGTCCCATTTACATCCGAAAACTTAATTGCCGTAATAGGAATAAGTAGTGGGCCTGATGATTTTACTACCGCATCTGTGTCACGAACTGAAATATTGACCGTATCCCCATTAATGAGTTCTGATGATTCAGTTGCAATTTTAACCTCAATTTTCTTTGTCACATTATCCAAAGCTGGAGCAATGGCAGTGATTACACCTTCAATATCCCCTTCAATGGTGACAATTTGACCGACAGAAATGCGCGTGCTGTCTTTCTCATTAACAGTTGTTGAGATTTCAAGTGCATTGTTATTTGCTATTTCGGCCACTTGTGTGAAAGCTGATACAAAATCACCAGTTTTAATAGATAGAGAATTAACCTCACCTGCAATTGGTGAACGCATAATAGTCTTATTCAAACTTGCTTGTGCACCACGTAATGAACCAAGAGCTTGCTTTACTTGTGCGTTTGATGAAGAGAGTTCTTTGTTGATACTAGCTAATTCTGCACGCAAAAGTGCCTCTTGCGTATTTTTTAGGCCCGCAATTGCATTTTCAACAGACGACCGGCTTGCATTAAGTGTTCCCTGCAAGGCAGCAAGTGTGACTGCGTATGTCGATAAGGGTGCTCCATTGAGTGATGCCTGACTATCTTCATCTTCAATTTCTAAGATAAACGTATTGTTCATTTTAGCTAAACGAGTCACATATTCTAGCGCAGTTTCAAGTTCCGAAATTATTTCATCTTCAGTTGTTAATGTATTCTTTTTCATTTCCCAGTTCTCAAGAATTTGATTAAAGGCAACACGTTCGTTGTTTAAATATGACACATTTGAGCCACTTCCTATACGAACACCGGGTGTGGAGAAATTAGGATTCCCAAAGAAATCGTCAAGGGTGTTATATAGACCATTTGATACGGTAAGATACGCACTTCTATAGGTGGCAAGGGCACTATTTTGCTCGCTCCGTAAGTTATTTTCAGCTTCAATTATTGAAATAGTACTACTTTGAGCAGCAACTAATGCACTCTCGTAAGCTCCTTCTGCTTGTAATAATACTGCACGTTGACTCGCATTTTCGGTCTGGGCAAGTATTTGACCTGCACTAACTTGCTGACCTAAAGTAACGTAAACGTTAGTCACACGTCCACCAGCCTCTGCTTGAATCTGAGCTTCGCTTACTGCACGAACTGCACCAATAAGAGAAAGGTTAGACTGAGCACCGATATCATTAACCAGAGCAACTCGTACAGTTGGTAGAGGGGCTTCGGGCGCATCATCTTGTGTTTTATTGTCAGATGATGTCGCAAAGTAGGCAACTATCGCTATAGTTAGAGCTAATACAAGCGCACGAACGAGTCCTTTCTTGGTCTTAAGATTAAAAAAACGTTTAAAATCTTTCAGTACAGAAGCGAGAATTTTCATATATATCGGTTTAAATTTAAATTTGTATAAAAATACTACAAAATCTACTTTTGTCAAGTTAATTCTTGATTCAAACACTAGTACGTAACAACATTTTGAATATTTCAGTAAACTGTTACAATAATTGTCATATGTTTGGAAAAGTAAAAGATTTCGCAGTTAAAAAACTGCTCGAGAAGCAACTTAAGGGAGTCCCTGAAGACCAAAAGCAGATGATTATGACTATGGTTGAGAAGGATCCAAAATTATTTGAAAAAATTGCAAAGGAGTTACAGGCAGAAATGAAGACAAACGGAAACAACCAACAAGCGGCAGCAATGAAGGTGCTTCCAAAATATCAAGCTGAAATTATGGCTGTTATGAGCCCAGAGATGAAAGAGAAGATGGTAAAACAACAGATGGGTACGCAGGGTCAATTTAATCCCAACGGTTCAATTCGTAAGTAATTTACGTCTATAGAAAATCTAGGATTACTACTGAATCTATTCAGGTAACACAGTGAGTTAAGACAATTAGCTAAACTTGACTGAAAACTATCAACATACACCTCGCATCATTGATGCGAGGTGTGTTGTATACTTCTGGTATGTCAAAGAAAATATTAATTCTCATGGGGAATCCAGATCCAGCAACCTTTTCTGGTGCGATGGCTGATCATTATCAAGCTGGAGCTGAGGATGCAGAGCACGAAGTACAACGCGTAAACATTAGTGATTTACAATTTGATCCCATACTGCACATGGGATACAAGGAAATTCAAAATCTTGAACCTGACCTTGTAGAACTTCAAGAAAAGATTCGTTGGGCAGATCATCTCGTCGTTGTATACCCAAACTGGTGGTGTACGATGCCTGCGCTTCTAAAAGGGCTTTTTGATCGAATGTGGCTCCCTGGCTTTGCTTTTAATTTCAATAAAGAAACCAAACGACTCGAACAGCACCTGAAAGGAAAAACGGCTCGCGTTATAATCGTAGCTGGTACACACAGTCCGTTTAGAACATGGTGGCAATTTGGGGATTACACAAACGAAATTCAACATGGAATCTTAGGGTTTGCAGGATTCCGTACCGCAGTTTCAGCGTTTGGCCCTTGCAATAAAGTGACTGACGACTGTAAAGATAAGTGGCTTAAAAAGGTTGAAAAACTTGGAAAAAATGCACGATAGTGAAAATGACTCCTTCGGGAGTTTTTTGCAATTTAACCTAGAGTGTCAGAGTGAGCACATACAACCAACGTACCTAGAAATTTTACTTGCTATACTTACAAGCACAGTCTATACTCAGGCCTTTGAAATAGGTTCAAATTTTCATTTTTAATTAATTCACTATGTCACTATCTGTCGGAATTGTAGGGCTCCCAAACGTTGGTAAATCAACGCTTTTCAATGCACTAACCAAAAACTCAGTACCAGCAGAAAATTACCCCTTTTGTACCATTGATCCTTCAGTAGGTGTTGTTGCGGTACCAGACAATCGATTGAAAACACTTTCTACTATTTCTGGTTCATCGAAAGTGCTTCCTGCAATTGTTGAGTTTGTTGATATAGCAGGTCTTGTTAAAGGTGCAGCATCAGGTGAAGGTCTTGGAAATAAATTCCTTACAAACATTCGTGAGACAGACATGGTTGCAGAAGTGGTTCGAATTTTTGAAGATGAAGATGTGCATCATGTAGCAGGCGCCGTTGATCCACTTTCCGATATCGAAGTAATTAATCTCGAACTCATCATGGCTGACGCTGAAACGGTCTCAAAGCGTTTGGAGTCAAACAATAGAGACGTTCGTTCTGGCGATAAAGAGGCAATCGCCCTACAGGCCTTGATGGGACGCTTGATGCCACATCTTGAAGCAGGATATCTTGCCAACAAGCTCGACATGTCTGACGAGGAACTCATGCTTATAAAAGAGTTACATCTCCTGACAATGAAACCTTTCCTCTATGTATGTAACAAGAAAAATGGAGCATTTAACCTAGATGAAAACAATGATGATCGATGGTTAGAACTCCTTGAATTCTTTGAGACAACAAATTCTGAGTACGTGATTGTAGACGCAGGAGTTGAACACGAGCTTAAAGACCTTGAGGAAGATGAAAAAATGGAATTCAGACGTGAATATGGAACCCAAGACACTGGTGTCGACTCCCTTATTCGTGCCAGCTACAACCGACTAGGCCTCATGAGCTACTTTACAACCGGTGAGAAAGAAACACGAGCATGGACCGTTAAAATTGGTTCAACAGGTCCAGAGGCCGGTGCCGCTATTCATACCGACTTTAAAGACAAGTATATCCGCGCTCAAGTAGTTACATTTGAAGATCTAGTAACTGCCGGCACACGAGCTGCAGCAAAAGATGCTGGAAAGATTCGAACGGAAGGAAAGGAATACATAGTTAAAGACGGAGATGTAATCGAATTCATGATATAAAATAAAATGTGGAGGCAAGGCCTCCACATTTTATTTTAGCTACCTTCTGTAGGCGGGTTGGCCTTTTGCACAGGGCTGATAACGTTTGGGTTCCATTCTGCAGTTATTTCTCCATGTTTTTCTTCGTAATTTTCAATTTCATGATCTAAATACTGCTTGAGTCGCTTTGTATGTGCAGGGCTCAGTGCGTATATCTGTGCTTGTGAACCTGAACTCATTCCAAGTACAAAGTACTCAGGGGTAAACCCAACTTTTATATTCTCTGCAAATAATTTTGGTGCCGTCTTTAAATCTTCTGAATTCATAGAAAAGAATAATACCACAGCAGAAATTATTGTGTTGCGTTTCTTCCTTTATAAGATATATTTGAACAAGATATTTGTACTTAAAAGAAAAGGAGCAGAAATGACAGTTGTCATAACTCACTTTAATACATGGGCCGCGTGTCTCTATCATACCTTGCGTACGGATTATTATGAATATATTTGTGCTCAAGCACAGATATCTGACATTATGCATCTTTCGGAAGTGCATTCATGTACTGATCCAGATATCCCTGAGTTTCTTACACCTGAAGATGCGGGTCATCGTGAAGGACCACTGCATGTAAAACAACTGCAAATGCTTCATCGTTTATTAGATGAAACTCATCATATCTACTTCACACCTCACATGAGAGGATTACACGATCTTGATGCTTCGCATCAGACAGTCGAATACGGGATAGTTACCCTGGTTAAGCGTGGGGCGCAACATGAAATTATGGATGATATGATTTATCGAGGGTTCAATTGTTTAAACGAGCAGCATGCTGGTGGTAAACCTGCAGGCAAGAGTGCTCATTCAGTTATGGCATTTGATGGCGATATGTGGCATCAGAGTGTTCACACGCATGGTCATTGGGATATGCGGAGTAAAATCGACACTCCTGGTCGTTATGAACAATTTACCAAGCTGATGTCTTTAGGACTCAGGCACCGTCAATCGGAAACATCCCATGATTGGACCAATGCAACATTGACTGTTGGGGGCGATTTCAACATAACTTCGCAATGTGCTGTTTTAGAACACATCAGAAAATCAACACAGTTTGGTGAGGGTGGGGGAGTAATCCTTAGTCATGTATATTCACCCAACGGCATACCACTTAAAACAAGGACGAAGTGGTATCCAGAAGATAAGAAATACCGAGAGGCGAACTTTGTGATTGTTGATTCATTGGAATCGGTTATTTCATACCGACAAGACCCTTATGCACCTTCTGACCACATGCTGATAGAAACAGTTCGTCAATAACACCCAAGCCATCACAGCAGTGATGGCTTGCTTTTTTATATTTATGTTGTACTTTTTTATAAATGTTATTTACATAGATGGAGAAGAGTCATGCTAAATGCCATAGTTGGTAATAATTGGGGTGGGAGAATGGGGAATGAACTGCTTTCATATACTAATGAGCGTTCTACCGACACCCACATACTAGGGTTTCAAGAAGTCAATCGGAATGCGAGAACAGCTTTCCCTGGAGCAACCTACGTCACAAATTTGAGAGACTTCCAAAAAGGACTCCCGGCACAAATCATGATAAATCAGTACGAGATGCTGGAATCAGTGCTTTCAGCAACTCATAAAGGAAGCTTTGCAGCTGAAAATAACGATACGTATAAGTGTGTCACCGGTGCAGAATATCCAAACACAGAGTATGGCAATGCATTGTTTGTGTCTCATGACCTAATGGAAATTGAACGAGGTGAAATTTTTATACTCGGAGATTACAATGTTTCACTTCGTAATGGCAGCACATCACGTGTTATGCCCTATGTAGTGTTTCAATGGAAACGTAACATGTATCTCTTTGCTTTTGAGCACGGCGTCTGGTATCAGGACACGGTCACGAAAAGTACCAAAGATGACGGGCCGATTCGTTATGCACAAAGTGCAAACATTCTTTCAGCAATTGAGCGGCTCGTGAATAAATTTGCCATTACACGAGTGATTTTCGGAGGAGATCTTAATCTCGACATTAACACTGATGCCATCATGATGCTTGAACGTGGCATTCATAATGGGAAAATGCCTTTTCGTAATCTTATTCGAGAAATGAACATCCTTAACACACGTGTGGAAGGAAAATATCGCGATTACCACACACTTGGCGCTTCCCGTTACGCAGACTATATGTTTGTAAGTGAAGAAATTCAGGTTCATGACTTGAAATTGATTGGGGAGAAAGTTTCAGACCATTTTCATCTTCAATTACAATTCTCTTGATAGATCACAAGAAGCGCGAAAATATTCGCGCTTCTTTTATTTTATGTACACAGGCGTATACTAAATAGAAGACATCTGTATCTTTTTCTTATCAACTAATGTTTAGAATAGTATGAACAAACATTCAAACACACCAAAAAACTTTGTAATCCAGCTTGCCTCAATAGTTGCATTATATGTATCAATAACATCATTATTAATCCTTGTTTTCAGCATTACTAATTTGCGGTTTCCTGACGCATCTGCCTACTTCGGGGAGTCGGCAGGAGCACGTGAAGCAATTCGTGTAAGTATCGCTGTATTAATTGTATTTTTCCCTGCCTTTCTGGTGCTTACGCGTATGAGTAACATAACGCGACGTAAGGAATACCAAGGGACTTACAATATATTCGGTAAATGGCTTGTATACCTCACATTACTCATTGCTGGTGGAGTCCTACTCACTGACCTGGTGGTACTTATTATGTATTTACTCAATGGTGAGACAACGACGCGCTTTTTTATAAAAGTCTTTAGTCTGTTTGCGATTGTAGGAATGGCGTTTCATTACTACATTCTAGATGTACGTGGCTATTTTACTAATCGCATCGATAAATCATTATATTTCGCAGTTTCAGCTACAGTTGTGGTAGTTACGTCCCTTATATTTGCATTTTCATACATAGAAACTCCCAATCAAGTTCGGGAAATACGACTCGATGATCAGCAAGTGAACGACCTCCGAAACATCTACTGGGATGTTGAACAGTACTATCAAGTCAACGGAACTCTTCCAGAAACACTCATTGAGGTATATGGTGAAAAGGGTCAACCAATAGCTCCAGAAGGAAGAAATGCCTACACATATAACACAGAAAACATGACAACATTCAAATTATGTGGTACTTTTGCGGCATCTTCACTCGAGAATAGATCTTCCCAAGCACTGATGCTCGATAATAACTATCGCTGGGAACATGACGCGGGAGAGGAATGTTTTACGAGAACTATCGATATACCAACTAAACCAATTAATTAAAGTTTAAATACAGTATTATGAACAAAATTTATTCAGGAATCCTTAGCTTCATATTTGTATTTGTTGCCTTTGCAGCATTTACAACTGATGCAAACGCTGCGTGTAGCTATGGCTACCGCAATGCAAACGGAGTGTGTACTGTTTCATATGTAAACACATACTCATATGCAAACCAAAACACGCAAGTTGATTCACTTGAGGCATATGTCCAGCAACTCATTGCACTTATTGAGCAACTACGGGCACTACAGAACGGGCAAGCTAATTCAAATAACCCCGTTTCAAACGGAAATTCGCGCGTTGACGTAGAAACAGTGGGGTCAAAAAATGTTGATGATGAAGATGCAACACTCCGAGGAGAAATTGACTTCAATAATGAAGATGAGGCGACGGTATACTTCCAATACGGACGGTCTTCGTCTGATCTTTCAAACGACACAACGCACTATGTGCTCGATGAAGATGACGATGATGAAGACTTTGAACACACTATTACAAACCTACGGGATGACACTCGGTACTACTACCGTGCAGTAGCTGAGGATGAACGAGGGCGAAAAGTTTACGGAAAAATCCGAAATTTTACTTCAGACGATAATTCAAATAGTGGAAGCAACAATGATGATGAGCCAGAACTAGATGTAGACGATGCCGACGAAGTTACCGATGACTCAGCAGAACTGAACGGCTCAGTCGACATGAATGACTTCCGTAACGGTATTGTGTTCTTCATCTATGGAGAAGATAAAGACCTTATCGAAGACGTGGAAGATGACTTTGACGAATATGTAGATGTAGATGAAGAGGGAGACGACCTGCAGAAGGTGCGAGTGGACACTGATCTTGATGGAGATGATGACTACAGCTACGATGCAAAAAACTTGTCTGAAGATGAAAAAATCTACTTTAGTATCTGTGTAGAGTACGAAGATGAGGATGATGACGAGGTACTGAAATGTAGTTCAGTAGAAAGTTTCGAAACTGACGGAAACAACAGGAGTAACAACGACGACGAGCCAGAAATAGAAACTGAAAATGCATCAGGTATCACTGACGATTCAGCACGAATCAATGGTTCAGTCGATATGAACGACTTTGAAAATGGACTTGTGTTCTTCGTGTATGGAGAAGATGAAGATCAGATTGATGATGTAGCAGGTGATTACGATCAGTACAGTGACGTTGACGAAGATGGAGACGACCTGCAAAAGATTAAGATTTCAAGCAACGTAGACGACGATGCAGATTTCTACGCTTCAATCTCAGGACTCGATGACGACACTGAAATCTTTTACGCTGCATGTGTAGAGTACGAAGATGATGACGATGACGATGTAATCCTTTGTGGAGACACTGAAGACTTCACCACAAGAGATTAATTATTGATTAGTTCACTAATCAAATAAAGACCGTTGATCAAGGATCAACGGTCTTTATGTATAATATACTTCTATGCAAAAATATCTAATATTCGACTTTGACGGTGTTATTGGTGACACACGTGAAGCATCTGCACATGCAACGATGGTGACCGATAGCCTTAACTATGAAGACGCAATGGCTGAAAACCTACGTTATTCGTCAAACAAGCCAGATCACACACGGGACCACACTAAAACAGAGGAAGAAATGCATGCAGGCTACGAATGGACACGTTTGTTCGGTGAACAAGTGTTGAAAAATGGATTTACGTTGTTTGAGGACTTTGTAAGGGAAGTCGAAGCTTTGGACACACCCTACAAGGCAGTGGTTTCAAGTGGATCACAACTCTATGTAATCCCTGCAATGAGCAAAACCTTAATTCGCCCTACACATATCCTTGCGTACGAAAATCACCACTCTAAGGAAGAAAAAATTGAAACCATCTGCAAAGACTGGGGTGTCTCTGTTTCAGAAGTCTACTATTTTACCGACACTTTAGCTGACGTTCTAGAGCTCCAAAGTTTCATAACACCTGACAAACTCATAGGTGTAAGCTGGGGTTATTGCGGTAAAGAATTACTTTTGAAGGAACTAAAAGAGAATAATATATTGGATTACCCGGATGATATAGCAGAACTCTTCAAAAACTAGACATATTCTCAATTAAAGGCATAATAAACAACTCATTAACCAGTTTATTTACGTGGGTATCTATGCATAAAAAGTTTGATAATCAGGCGATTGAAAAGAAATGGCAAGAGAAGTGGAAACAGAGCGGTATCTACGATGTAGGTGGACGTGATACTTCTAAGGAAAAGGAATATGTCCTGGTTGAACTTCCATACCCATCGGGAAACCTCCATATAGGGCACTGGCATGCATTTGCAGTACCTGACATCTACATACGCCACGGACGCATGACTGGCAAACAAATGATCTACCCAATGGGGTTTGATGCATTTGGCCTTCCTGCAGAAAACGCAGCGATTAAAAACGATAAAGACCCTAAGAGATGGACTGAAGGTAATATTGAATACATGAAGGAGCAGCTCGGAAGCATGGGGGCTGCATTTTCGTGGGATAAGACCACTGCGACAACTGACCCTGAGTACTACAAGTGGACACAGTGGATGTTTACTGAATTCTTCAAGAAGGATATTGCATACCGAGGAACAGGGGTTGTTAACTGGTGCCCTAAGTGCAGTACGGTAATCGCTAATGAACAAGTGCTGTCTGACGACACCTGTGAACGATGTGGGACAGAGATTGAGAAGAAGGAAATGCCACAGTGGATGCTTAAAATCACCGACTACGCAGACAGGCTTATTGATGATCTTGAAACGGTTAATTGGCCTGAACATATTAAGGAATCCCAACGTCGTTGGATTGGCCGTTCAGAAGGTGCTGAGATTGATTTTAAGCTATCAACTGGTGACAACGTCACCGTCTTCACAACACGTCCAGATACGCTCTTTGGTGCTACCTACCTCGTACTTGCCCCCGAATCAAATCTCGTACAGAAAATACAGGGCCGTACCTTGAACGAGAGCGAAGTTGATGGATATGTTGTGGCTACAAGGAAAAGGGCTGAGAGGGACCGACTTGATGACACGAAGGAAAAGACGGGGGTAAAGCTTGAAGGTATCACCGCAACAAACCCAGCAAACGGGGAAGAAATCCCCGTCTTCATTGCTGACTATGTGCTTGCAGGCTACGGAACAGGCGCAATCATGGCGGTGCCAGCACACGATGAACGAGATAATGCATTTGCCACTAAGTTTGGTATCAACATCAAGCAAGTTGTTGCAAAGCACTTTGAAACTAGTGGTGTTGATAAGGCGCGGCCTGAAGTCGAGACACTTACGCGAGATTGTGTTGATTTACTTATTGAACATCCTGAAGACGGTAGTTTCCTTGTTCAGATTGAAAAGGATGGAGATCGAGATCATGTTCACTTTGTAGGTGGAGGCACTGATGGAGAGTCAGATGAAGTCGCAATCGGGCGAGAACTTATTGAAGAAACTGGATATACTGATTACGAAATTATTTCTGGTCCGGTAACTACATCTACCTGTTATGCATATCGTCACACAAAACAGAAGAACCAACACACAAAAAGCAACTTTTACCACATCAAACTTACAAGTTTAAATCAAGTACCTTCAGAAATTGAAGAAGGGAAACACACTGTACAATGGACTCCTAAAGGTGAGGTAGCCACAACCATAAACTGGACTGGCCACATGGATGGCTGGGATGCATTTGTCAATAAAACACCTCATTTTGAAATGGGCACATTGATCAACTCAGGCGAATTTGACCGTATGAGTACGGAAGAAGCAAAGACTGCCATCACTGAAAAGGTTGGTGGAAATATGACAAACACCTACCGCCTACGAGACTGGTCTGTGGGACGTCAGCGATACTGGGGAGTACCGATTCCCATTGTGTATGATCCGGAAGGTACTGCACATCCAGTACCCAAAGAGCACCTTCCCTGGCTTTTACCAGAGGACGTGGATTTCCGACCAACTGGTGAACCTCCATTAGCTAAAAGTGTTGAGCTTAAAAGGCGAACTGAAGATATCTTCGGAAAAGGGTGGACACCTGAAGTTGAAACACTCGACACATTTGTAGATTCTTCGTGGTACTTTATGCGATACATCGACAATCAGAACGAAAACATGTTCGCGTCGCTTGAATCACAAAAAGACTGGATGCCTATCGATCTTTACTTCGGTGGCGCTGAGCACACGACTATGCACCTACTGTATTCACGCTTCTGGCAGAAGACACTTTTGGACCTAGGATATGTGACAGAAAGTGAACCGTATACAAAACGTATCAACCGAGGACTTATACTTGGTCCAGATGGAAACAAAATGAGTAAAAGTAAAGGGAATGTTATCGATCCTGATGACCATGTAAAAACTGTTGGTGCTGATTCAGTAAAGATGTATTTGGCATTTATGGGACCCTATGCAGAAACAGCAAATTACCCATGGGATATGGGAGGTATTGCTGGTATCCGCAGGTTCCTGGAAAAAGCATACGGGCTTGCAGATCACATAGATGACACCGAACCTGAAGAGGTTACTAAACAGCTTCATAAGACCATTTTGAAGCTCTCAAAGGACATTTCTGAGTTCAAGTTCAATACAGCCATCAGTGCACTAATGGTATTTGTAAATCTTGTGGAGAAAAACACCCTTACCAAGGAAAGCTACAAACAGTTCTTACTCCTCCTTGCTCCATTTGCCCCACATCTTACTGAAGAACTCTGGCAAATAGATGGAAATACACAATCTATCCATCTCGAAACATTTCCAATTGCAAACAAAGAACTTGCGCGCGACACAGAAGTCACCATTGGAGTGCAGGTAAATGGAAAGATGAGAGGGAGTATTACCGTTGATGTAGATGCCTCTGAATCAAGTGTGGTAGTTTCTGCCCAAGCAAACGAAGCAGTCACCAAGCATCTATCTAGTGAAATAATAAAAATAATCTACGTACCAGGTAAAATCTTAAACTTAATTACCGGAACAAAATGACACAATATGCTTGACACATGTCAATGTTCATGATAAAAATGTGGGATAACTCGATACGAGGGAGGATACCACCACATACATGTGATGTTTTAATTAATATATTATAAAATATGATTTCGTTTAAACCAAAACAGGTAACAAAAAAGTTACTAACGGCACTGCCAGACCGGGCACGTGACGTACTTGAAAAGCGCTATGGTCTGTCTGCTGACGGAAGCACTTTTACGCTTGAAGCTATCGGACAAACATATGGAATTACACGTGAACGTGTACGGCAAATTGAAAACTATGGTATTCAGTCTATTCAAAAGTCTGATATTTACTTAGAGTTTGAAGCTGTTTTCAACGAGTTGCAGGGAATCATAGAAAGTCTCGGTGGAGGTCTCATAGCAGAGCATGTTCTCCTAGACGAAATCACTAACGATCAAACTCTTCGAAATCATATCTACTTCCTTCTCATTATCGGAAACTCTTTCTACCGAAGTAAAGAAAGTGCAGGCTATGCACACCGTTGGTATACAGAAAAGAAAATAGCGGACAGTGTTGAATCTGCACTACGCAACGTCTATAAATCAATCGACCGTGACGACCTTATTACAGAAGATGAGATACTAGCTCGATTCCGAGATGAATTGATTGAAATTGCAGAAACACATGATGATGTAGTACTCAAACGATGGCTACAGATTTCTAAAGACATCGCACGAAACCCGCTTGGAGAATGGGGAAACGCTACCTCACCAAATGTTCGTGTAAAAGGCATTCGTGATTATGCATATCTCGTTGTAAAACGACATGGCTCACCAATGCACTTCCGTGAAGTAGCAGAAGCAATTGAAGATCTCTTCGGCAAGAAAGCCCACACTGCTACAACGCATAATGAACTCATTAAAGATGAACGTTTTGTCCTTGTAGGACGTGGTCTCTATGCACTTACCGAATGGGGATACTCAGCAGGTGTCGTCAAAGATGTGCTACGGGATATCTTAATCAGCAACGGCCCACTTTCTCGGGAAGAAATTATTGATAAGGTGCGAAAAGAACGATACGTAAAAGACAATACTATCGTTGTGAACTTGCAAGATGGAAACATCTTCAAACGAATGTCTAACGGGACATACACGGTAGTAGAATAAATCTTATGCAAAAAGAACCGTCGGTAACCTGACGGTTCTTTTTGTATCTACACAACTGGCTATAAACACTAAAAAAATAATCTTAGGTGTTGTACAATGATATAAATGGAACTAGAAAAAATTCCTATACTTGGGGGGATGATCAATTTCCTTGGCGGGGAAGACATTGATTACGGAGTGCCAGTTTTTATAATTGGGGTTATTTTTCTGTTGATTGTTCTCAACTATGTTGGAATTCCACAATCAAGAATTGTAAGCTTCATGTTTGTACTGGCACCAATATGGTTGCCGCTATTTACTTTTCTTGCCTTTTTCAATATTTACATGATTATGGTAGGTAAAAAATTTGGTGTCAGAGGAGGGAGAACTGTTATGGAAATTGTTCTTCCGCCTGAAGTACATAAGTCGCCAGAGGCAATGGAGGATTTCTTTACGCAAATTTTCAACGCTGCAAACCCTGACAATCTCATGGAGACATACCTTGATGGTAAGCGACCTATGCCCTACACCTTCGAACTTGTCTCTCGGGGAGGAGATGTGCGTTTTTACATGACTACCACCAACAAGTTTGTTCCGAGTCTCACTGACAACCTCTATGCTCAATACCCCGGCGTGGAGATTAAAAAACTTGATCTCGACTACACTGCAGAAATACCAAATACTCTCAAAGGTCTTTCTTTCATGAGTTTTCACGTAGCAAAAAAGGAAGATTCAGTATTCCCGATAAAGACTTATATCGATTTGGGTATGGATAAACTCCCTAAAGAAGAGCAAAAAACAGACCCCATGACTCCAATGCTTGAGGTACTCGGTGGCATCCAGCCAGACCAGCAGTTATGGGTGCAGTTTATTTGTATAGCACATCGAAAACAATGCTTTAAAAATGGGCAACTACGAAAGAAAGGCACTTGGGAAAAGGATGTATCAGCAGCAATTGATAAAATTATGATGCGTGATTCAGATACAAAAACAGGTGTCGCTGATCTCGATGGAATGCCGCGCATCACCACTGGCGAACGTGACACAATCGAAGCTATGGAACGAAATGTAGGGAAGTATGCATTTAACTTTGCCTGTCGTGTAGTATATATTTCGCACAAGAATGAATTTGACTATGATGGGGGGCTTTTTGCTAGAGTCGCTCGAATGGTAAGTGCGACCGATATGAAGGATCGGAATGGCCTCGGGATTCGTTGGAGAACAGATTACAATTACAACTTCCTTTCAGACCCATTTGGAAAAAAGAAACCCGCCTTAAAGAAAGCAGAAATAAAAGAATATAAAACCAGAAAACTCTATACCAAAACAGGGGGCATGAATTACAAAATTATGACCGCTGAAGAAATGGCAACGATCTTCCACCTACCTGGTACTGTAGCTGCAACTCCTACACTTAACAGAGTGGGATCTACACGATCAGAAGCACCATCAAACCTTCCAATAGGAAATTTACCCACTTAGAAAACCAGACGTGTACCGGATATGATTGAAACTACAGGAATAATGAGAGGAACAGGGAGAAGACGTGGACTGACATCCTTTGCGTTATTTTGTATAACGACATTGATACTTAGTGCGCTCTATGTACGTCTACAGTTCAATCCTCCAGAAGCATTTACCGGAACACAATCATTAGAAGTCTCTCCAGGAATGTCAGTGCGAGACATTGCTCAAGAAGCTGCAAATGCAGGCATTGTCCGTTCTGGCACATTGCTGTATGTGCTCCTGACCTACTCACATGACCCGACACAAATTTTTGCGGGTACTTACGTATTCAGCGAACCTGCATCAGTATTCGCAGTTGCACAAAAACTTGCAGACCAAGATATTGAGAATGAACTTGTAACTATTACTATCCCTGAAGGGGTCCGATTGACACAGATTGCTCAAACGGCAGAAGTTGCACTGCCCGATTTTGATGTTGATGACTATCTTATTAATACATTAGGACTCGAAGGGTACCTTTTTCCGGAAACCTACTTCGTTCCAGAAACATTTCTCGCACAAGATCTTATCGACTTACAACGTGCCACCTACGAAGAAAACATGATGCCGTTGCGAGAACAAATTGAACTCTCACCGTTATCTGAGTATGAAGCACTTATACTCGCATCAATCATTGAGCGTGAAGCAAATGACGAAGAGAGCATGAAAATGGTATCGGGAATACTTCAGAATCGTCTAAAAATAGGGATGGCATTACAAGCTGACGCAAGTATCGAATACACTATCGGCACACCGTTGAATGAACTACCACCGGGACAACTTGCAAGCGAGCTACGAGAAACTGAATCACCTTATAACACGTATCTCAACACAGGACTTACTCCAACTCCGATTGGCAACCCGGGTCTCATGGCGATAAAGGCCGCACTTAATCCCACACCTTCTGACAACTTCTTCTACATCACCGGTAACGATGGTGAGTTCTACTACGCAGAAACATTGAAAGGGCATAACCAGAATATTGCACGGTATCTTCGTTAGAACATTGACTTTTAGTTTTTTTACTGTTTAATGTTTAATGTTTTATGAAACAGTACCAGGAGTAGTTCAATGAAATATAAAGTGCCGACATCTGTTACAGAAAGTCTTGTCCTTGATGGGAAATTTCTGATTCGTAATATAAACGAAGAGACTATGCAAAACTTTCTCAATTGGATAATGCGAAACAGACCTCGACAGTCTGATTTTACCGTCTTAATTGATAGTCCAGGTGGATCCCCAGGATTGATGCTCCACACTGCATCAGTTTTTCGCACCATGAAAGACGACTTTAATCTCACAGGTGTTGCAATTGGAGAATGCGGCTCAGCAGCATTTGCACTACTGCAGTGCTGTAAAACAAGAATCATGATTAAAAACTGTGGCTTGTTTATACACCACATTCAGAGCACCTTTACACAATCGGCTCAGAATGAAAGTTTTACTGAAATCAAAGAGCGAATCAAGTTTGCAAAAGAAATGGAGGAGGAGCTCGTTGAGCTGCAGGCTAAACGCTGTGGTATGACCAAAGCGAAATGGATGAAAATTGCCGATCGAGGTGATAACATATCAGGCAGAGCAATTCTTTCAAAAGAAGCGAGACGACTAAACTTAGTAGACAAAGTTGTTGATTCATACCCAATCTTCTAACTAATAGCCACCGAACTTTCGGTGGCTATTTTTTTAGACAAAATAATGATACTCTTTTATCACTATGTCAAAAGGGAAGACGGTATTCGTGGGACTCTCAGGAGGGGTAGACTCTTCAGTTGCAGCACTACGACTTAAAAACCAAGGCTACACTGTTGTAGGTGTGTTTATTAAGGTGTGGCAGCCAGATTTCTTAGACTGTAACTGGGAAGCGGAGCGACTTGATGCCATGCGTGTTGCAGCAAAGCTCGACATCCCATTTCTCACCTGTGACGCAGAAAAGGCATACAAGGATGATGTTGCTGATTATTTCATTGACTCGTATCGTAGAGGTCTAACCCCTAACCCCGATGTGATGTGTAACAAATACGTTAAGTTTGGTGCCTTTTTACAATTCGCGGAAGAGAATGGTGCTGATTACATTGCCACAGGACATTACGCACAGCGTGTGGAAAATAATGGTTTGTTTGAAATACATCGTGGTGTCGATGAAGGGAAAGATCAAACCTATTTCCTATGGACACTGACACAAGCACAGCTTGCCAAGACACTCCTGCCCGTAGGTGATTCACCTAAAAAGCAAATCCGAAAAGAAGCAGACGCTGCTGGACTCATAACTGCCAACAAGAAGGACAGTCAGGGAGTTTGTTTCTTGGGCCATATTGATATCTATGAGTTTCTTTCGCACTATATCGACCTGAAGTCAGGCGATGTATTGGATACCAATGGAGAAGTAATAGGTGCGCACAAAGGAGCCCTTATTTATACCACCGGACAGCGTCATGGCTTTACTATCACCAGTCACAATACGACACGTGATGCGCTCTATGTCATCACTCGCGATATTGAAAACAATACTATTACGGTAAGTTCACAAAGGCAACAGACGATACAATCTGAGCATTTATGTATCGATTCAGTAAATCTCATTGGCAAGCCAGTAGAAGTACTTCAGCAATTTCAGTTGCAGACGCGTTACCGACAAGAACCCATTGTGTGTAACGCAGTGCACATAACAGAGCACACTATGGAAATTGAACTCCAAACAGAAACCGAAATACCAAGCGAAGGTCAGTCATGTGTACTATATGACGGCAATCGATGCCTTGGAGGTGGTATCATATCGACATGTCAATCCAAGTAGTTAAAGCAGACGGAACCTCAGAAGTATTTAAGGTAGAAAAACTAAGACGTTCTCTTCAACGAGCAGGTGCAACGAACAAAGAAATTGAGAATGTTGTAAGTAAAGTTGAACCAATATTACATGAGGGGATAAAAACGCAAGAAATATATCGTATCGCATTTGAGTTACTTCGTGAAAGCGATATGCCTATCAGAGCACGATATTCGCTACGACGTGCATTATTCGGACTCGGTCCTACAGGGTTTCCTTTTGAAGATTTTCTTGCACGTTTATTTGCAACAGAAGGATATACCACGACCACGCGTGTAGAACTTCAGGGTAAATGTGCAATGCATGAACTTGATGTTGCAGCTTATAACGAGACTGATTCCTTTGTAGTAGAAGCTAAATTTCATTCCCGACCTGGAGTTAAATCTGACTTACAAGTTGCTCTTTATTCCTATGCACGCCTTATGGATTTAAAAGAAACAAAAATATGTAGTTTGGATATTTGTAAAATCAATCGCCTATTAGTGGTAACAAATACAAAGTTTACATCAACAGCAGAAGACTACGCTGAGTGTTCGGGGTTGGAGTTGCTCAGCTGGGACTACCCGCGTAATAACAATCTACATGATCGTATTCAGAAGTCAGGTCTTTACCCAGTTACGGTATTACAAAGTCTTTCACAGTCTCAAAAAAAGGCCCTGTTAGCCAATGGAGTGATCATTTGTTCTGATCTTTTAAAGAAGCCTCAGTTGTTACGTCATGTTCATATTAGTGCAAAAAAGACACAGATGGTACTTGATGAAGCACAATCACTTTGTAGAGGAACATAGATAAACTAAAATAAGGTCCATTTGTCAATCTTTGCGTAAATACACAATATTGCTATACTCCTGACATATAAGCATTTATTACAGAGTTTTTGTATGTCAGAACAAGAAAAGCAGGAAGGTCAGAAGACTGTCGTATCATTTATTGCAGGGCTTCTCATCGGAGGACTACTCGTATGGGTATTTGGTGGAACACCAACAGAAGAAGTAATTACCGAAGAAACTGAACAGGAAGTTTCGGAAGAGACGGAGACGTCAGAACTAGAAGTATCTATATCAGAAGAAATTGAAGCACCAATCGAAGTGGCATCACTTGAAGTTGGCGAAGGTTCAATAAACGTTATGGACCAAGCTGCAGGAAGTGTTGTTGCACTAGAAGGAGCAACATTCCCAACAGAAGAAGGGTGGGTAGCAGTTCGTTCATACCCTAATGGACAACTTGGAAGCATCTTAGGAGCAGCTCGATATAGTAAAGAGCAAGGTCTTGTACCAAGCGCTGTATCACTACTTGCACCTACTACGAAAGGACGAGACTACGCAGTTGTATTCTTCTCAGAAGATGGCGACCGTGAATTCAATCTTGCAAACGATGCACAGATTGGTGACGTATTCGGTACCTTTACTGCACAGTAATAAATACCTTACATACTCCAGAAGGCTCCCCACACGGGGAGCTTTCTTTTGGTATACTAAACCAATATGGCTTACGAATATAAATACAATCCCAACAGATCAGCTGATTGGAATTACGGAGGAAAAAAATGGCGGCTTTCACGATCAAAACTCGACTTTTTCATTGAGTGTCCTCGGTGTTTCTATCTAGACAACAAGCTAGGGACAAAACGCCCAGGCTTTCCATCATTTAATCTCAATATTGCAGTTGATGAACTTTTCAAGAAAGAATTCGACGTACACAGAGAAAATAAGACAGCACACCCTGTGATGGATCAATACAAAATCAACGCAATACCGTTTGAACACAAGAACATGGGTACCTGGAGAGTGAACTTTGAAGGAATTGATTATCTGCACGAAGAAACAGGAATGACGATATGTGGAGCAGTTGATGACATTTGGATTAACCCTGAAGGAAAGTTGATTATCGTGGACTACAAATCAACATCAAAGGATGGGTCTATCATAGAACTCGGTGACAGCCCCTGGGAACAACAATACAAGCGTCAACTTGGTGTCTATAAATGGTTGCTGGAGAAAAACGGATTCAAGGTAGAAGAGACTGGCTACCTCGTCTATGCAAACGCGAGCAAGGAAGAACCTAGCTTTGACAACAAGCTTGTTTTTGAGACAACCCTGGTTGCCGTCGAGGCGGTGTGTGACTGGATAGAACCAACTTTAGACAAAATTAAGGAATGTTTACAGAAAGATCATATCCCAGCAGCAGGTGATCGCTGTGAGTTTTGCCCGTATCGAGAAGCATGTGGTAAGAAATTGTTGAAAATTCATAATGAATTAAAGAAAAAACGAGAAAATTCTACCCCTGCGTCTACCATAGACGACCTCAAGACAAAGTTTGCATAACCTTATGAAAATTTTTGCTGACAAGACGCGAGACGTAGTCAAAAAGATACCCCAGGGTTCAGTCATGACCTACAAAGAAGTTGCCACAAGAGCAGGTAATCCAAATGCAGCACGCGCAGTAGCAAACATCATGGCCGCCAACCATGACCCCGAGGTACCCTGCCACCGTGTAATACGGACTGATGGGAGCTTAGGAGGATACAATCGTGGCGGAACAGAAAAAAAGCGTGCTATATTATTAAGCGAAGGAGTTAAACTGTAACACTATGGATAAACTTGAAAAACAACAAGAACAAATAACGGTCCAGATCGAACGTGGGGAACGAGATTTGATCAAACTGGAGACAGATTTAAAGAAATGTAATGACACATTGCTAACAGTAGAAGCAAAGTTCAAAAAAACGCAGGTAGAACTTGAAAATGCCCAAAAATTAGTTTCAAAATTAGAGCTAGATGCCGCAAATAAAGAAGCGGAAGTTAAAAAAGCTGATGATGATCTGAATCAAGTGCAGGCCAAGGTAGCAAAACATAAAAAGTTTCACGAAAATCTTCATAAGGAGTTGGAACGAATCGTTGAAGACTATAAAAAACATAGATAATCAAATATGTATTCATATCGAATAGAACAGGCGCTCCGCGCAGCAACAATACTTCATAAGGACCAGGTCCGAAAAGGCTCGGTGCAAATTCCATATGTAAGTCATCTTTTTGCTGTTGCCATGCTTGCGATTGACTACACAAAGGATGAAGATGTACTCATTGCTGCTCTATTGCACGATACATTGGAAGACACCGACTACACCGCAGCAGAACTTGAGGATGATTTTGGAGGAAAGGTAAGAGAAATAGTAGAAGCTTTAACTGAGCCGCAAGATTCTGACACAAGAAAATATTCGTGGAAGGACCGAAAAATGAGCTATGCGAAGTTATTAAAGAATGCACCTCAAGAATCCCTCATCATTGCAGCTGCGGATAAAATCCACAACATGAGAAGCATGGTAGAAGAATACTTTGACGATTATCCTCGGTTTCGAAAGGAATTCAGTGGGTCACTAGAAGACAGAACTGAACAATATCAAGAGATAGCAAACGTACTCAACAGAAGACTCAAGAGTCAAATTCTCTCTGAGTTCAATCACGTATTTACAGAATATAAAAAATTTATTTCAGATGTCCAAAAATCAAAAGCAGACGCAGAACGTTTTTAAATATACCCCCACAACCGCACTTCCAAAACTCGGAAAGATTAAAGATCAGTGGGACCTAAAAAATCTCTATTACACTTCAGAAAAAGACCCTCAAATTGAGAAAGATATTATCGCGACTGAGCGTGCGTATAAAGCTTTCGCTCAGAAATATCGAGGAAAAGATTTTACTTCCACTGCAAAGAAACTTTTTGCAGCACTTTCTGAGTCTGAGAAACTGTCAGAAGTGCCAGCAGGTTCAAAACCAATTTTCTACTATTCATTTAGAACCGTACTTAATGCGCACGACACTGTAGCCCAGAAGCAGCTAACACTCATTGAAAACCGACTCACCAAAGCAGGTAATGAGGTACTTTTCTTTGGTTTAGAAATTGGGAAGATTTCAAAAGAACTCCAAAAGAAATATTTGAAGGACGAAACTCTTTCAAAGTACCATTACGACTTAGAACAAACCTTTAAAAATGCAAAACATCTTCTTACTGAACCAGAAGAAAAAATTCTCAATCTCAAAAGTGACGTATCACGAGGGATGTGGATTAACGGTACTGATAAAATCCTAAGCAAACGAAGCGTTGTATACAAAGGAGAAACTATCCCTCTGAATGCTGCAATCGATCGTGTAAATACGGTAAGCACACACGAACGACCGAAGCTTTGGAAGCTATGTACAGAGCAGTTTAAAGATTTGGCCGAAGTTGCTGAGAATGAAATCAACGCAGTAGTAACCAATAAAAAAATTAACGATGAGCTCCGTGGCTATAAAACAGCCTATGAAGCGACTATTTCAGGATACGAAAATAATGAAAAGTCTGTACTGTCGCTCGTTGAAGCTATTTCTTCAAAGGGATTTGCATTGAGTAAAAAATACTACAAGCTCAAAGCAAAACATCTTGGGGTAAAAACAATTCCATATGCAAACCGGAGTGACGATATCGGAAAGGGTGTACAAATCCCATACTCCGAAGCAGTCACCATCTGCCGAGAGACCTTTTATGAGATGGATGAACAATATGGCGCTATCTTTGACACCATGCTAGAAAATGGTCAAATTGATGTCTACCCAAAGGCAGGGAAGAGCGGTGGTGCATTTTGTGCGCATGCAACAAACATCCCCACCTTTGTCATGCTTAATCAAGTAGACAGCACCAGGTCATTCACCACACTCGCACATGAAATGGGCCATGCTATTCACAGTGAGCGATCAAAAACACAACCTTCAATTTATGACAGTTATTCAACCACCACTGCAGAGACCGCAAGTACATTGTTTGAAGGTATTGCACAGCAAAAACTCATAAACGCTCTTCCTGATTCGCAAAAGCTCAATATGCTCAACCAACGCATTAGTGAAGGTATCGCTACTATTTGCCGCCAAATTGCATTCTTCAACTTTGAAAAAGAAATGCATGAAACTATCCGTACTGAAGGAGCAATGACTTGGGAGGAAATGGCGAAACTCTTCCAGAAGCACGTACAAGCATACATGGGACCAGCTATCGAAGTTACCGAAGATGATGGACTTTCATTTGTATACGTCGGGCATTTCCGTAATTTCTTTTATGTATACACGTATGCCTACGGAGAGCTCATGAGTAACATCATGACACAGAAGTACCAAGAGAATTCTGATTTTGTAGAAAAGATCGATAAATTCTTATGCGCAGGAGGGAGTGACACCGTAGAAAACATCTTCAAATCGATAGGAATCAACGCAAACAAAACCGATACGTTTCTTGAAAGTCTGAAGACACTCGAAGGGGATATTAAGGAGTTTGAGAAACTAACGAAATAACAATAAAAAAACCAGCCGTACACAACGGCTGGTTTTTCTTTTAGTGTATCAAGGTACAATACAGATATTATGAATTTACTTTTTTGGGGATTAACTACAAGTATTGTCGGTAAGGTACTACTTGCAATTGGTATCCTTAAGGCTCATGGAGTAATTTCTCATGAGCACAGAATAGATGCGAAGGTGCTTAAATCCTTTAAACTCGAACGGGTACTTACCATTGTTGGCCTCTTCCTTATGGTGCTTGGCTACGCCATGGAGATTTACTTCTACGGGTTCACGCCATTACTCACGTGCAGCGGGGCTGATTGCGCTGGAGCAGTAGGCGCAACACTCTTTGGTAACTAATAGCAAAAACTCTAATTTTTGCTATATTAAATGCCACTATTAACCGTGTTAAGTTTTAAGTATGTCAATTTCTGGAAATGAAATCCGAGCAAAGTATTTACAGTTTATGAAAGATAATGGTCATGCCATTATTCCTTCTGCTGCCTTGGTTCCAGAGAACGACCCGACCACACTCTTTACGGGAAGTGGCATGCAACCGCTTGTCCCATATCTTTTAGGAGAGACCCACCCAAAAGGAACTCGTTTAACTGACTCGCAGAAGTGTTTCCGTGCAGAAGATATTGAAGAAGTAGGGGACACAAGTCATACCACATTTTTCGAAATGCTTGGTAATTGGTCATTGGGTGATTATTTTAAAAAAGAGCAAATCACGTGGATTGCGGGGTTCTATCTCGATGAAGTAGGACTCGATCCTGAAAAATTCTATATTACTGCATTTATCGGTGATGAAACATTAGGTATTCCCAAAGACGCTGAGGCAGTTTCATTATGGCAAGAAGTATTAGCTCAGAAGGGTGTCAGTAATGAAGTTGCAGAACTTGGTTCATCTGAAGAGGCAAGTAAACGAGGAATGAAAGAAGATGAACGTATCTTCTACTACGATGCGAAGGAAAACTGGTGGAGTCGCGCAGGTGTGCCTTCAAATATGCCAGCTGGTGAAATCGGAGGAGGGGACAGTGAAATGTTTTATGACTTTGGGACAGAGCATGACACAGCATTTGGTGCACATTGTCACCCGGCATGTGACTGTGGTCGTTTTATGGAAATTGGAAACTCAGTATTCATGGAATACATCAAAAAAGAAGACGGTTCATTCCAAAAACTTCCTGCACAAAATGTTGATTTTGGAGGAGGTCTCGAGCGAATCGCAGCTGCAGCAATTAACTCACCTGATGTATACAAAGTTGATTTACTCTGGAATGTTATCGAACAAGTCCAAACACTCTCAGGAAAAAGATATGAAGATAATACGCATGCCTTCCGTGTTATTACAGATCATATCCGTGGAGCGGTATTTATGATTGGTGATGGGGTAATGCCCGGCAACTCAGAACAAGGATACTTCGTACGCCGTCTACTGCGCCGTGCGGTGCGTTTTGCTGATATTCTTGGAATACCTGAAGGAGAGCTTAAAAACCTTGCAACAAGCGTTATAGAGACATACAAGGAGCACTATATAAGCTTAGGAGAACAAAGTGACTCAATCGCATCAACAATTTTTTCAGAGGAAGAACAGTTTCGAAAAACACTCGAGAAAGGTCTTAAGCAATTTAATAAGATTTCACTACAAATACACGTATCTACAAAAGATATAGATGGCAAGAAAGTTGTCGATAGATCAGTTGACCCAACTACAAAGAAGGCAATCAGTGCCCAAAATGCTTTCGATCTCTTCACTACCTATGGATTCCCAATTGAACTTACTCAAGAAATTGCCCAAGAGAAAGGGCTCATTGTTGAACGTGAAGGTTTCGAAGTACTCATGGCAGAACATCGTGCTAAATCTCGTGCAGGGGCAGAACAGAAGTTCAAAGGAGGACTTGCAGACAGCTCTGAGTTAGTGGTCCAGTATCATACAGCTACACACCTTATGCTTGCAGGATTACGTCATTTCCTAGGCGATCATATACATCAAGCAGGTTCAAACATTACTGGTGAACGGCTACGTTTTGACTTTACGCACCCAGAGAAAGTAGAACGAGAAACTCTCGATAAAATCGAAGCCTTTGTAAACGATGCAATACAAAACGGTGGGGAAGTCACTATTGAAATGATGGCAAAAACTGATGCTGAGGCAGATCCAACCATCGAAGGGAGCTTCTGGGACCGGTATCCTGATGAAGTGAAGGTCTACACAATGAAACAAGTTGACGGTAGTACTGTCTCACGGGAACTCTGTGGAGGTCCTCATGTGAAAAACCTCACTGAAATCACTGGGACATTTAAAATCAAAAAAGAAGAATCATCATCGGCTGGAGTGCGTAGAATCAAGGCAGTTTTGCTTGAAGGATAAATAAAGCGCGTTTCTTGTCGAAACGCGCTTTTTTTACAGGATGTTGTCGATTATGAGACCGACAAAAGTACATAAGGGTGAAAAGATTACTATTATCGGCAGGACCGCAAAGAATGGCTGCTGAATGCCAAGACACACTGCCACCAAGACATAATCAACACCACCAAGAATTCTTGATTCGTTCCCAAAAACAGACTGTAGGGATATTACTGGATAATATTGAGTATTGAACATCGTTGCATGTGCTGAATATGACAGATCATTGACTCGATTTTCTTCATGACTACGGGTTTTAGCTTTTTTCATCCAACTAAAATACTCAAACCAATCACGTAACCAAGCAAACAAACCAAAGAGATACGGAAGCATTACACCAAGCAACAGTCCGTAGAGTGTATAGACACCAAAATATATTGTCATTGAATGTTCCTTTTCCTTTTTCTATTACAAACTTAGCAAGTAATAAGCGGAAACACAATATCCACTACCTGTTGTACAACAAGACAATGCTCAACTCGTTGTGCTGTTATACTTATACTAATGTTTGGTTTTAATTCCCGCGCTTCAAAAAGACAATGTGGCGTTATTGTTGACATAGGTTCTGGGAGTGTCGGTATCGCTATTGTTTTTTCTGATGCAGATACTGTAAAGCCGGAGGTTATCTGGTCACACCGAGAGTATGTACCTATTAAAGATGTAGATACCATTGAAATTCCCTTGAAGGAAATTTCGACTTCAGTAGTCAATGCCTTTCTAAATCTTGGAAGCGCAGGTATGAAAGCACTCCACGACCATCCTGATAAGCTATCAGTATCAACAGTTCAGGCAAGTATATCTGCTCCGTGGACATATACTGTTACGAAGTCCATCAACTACAGTGACGACCATCCTTTTGAAGTTGATTCTGAACTACTGCAAGAACTATCTGACACCGCTGAAAAGCAGGCATTTACTACAGTGCTTGAAAATGAGATGTTTAAAGAAAATCAGTTAGAGGTTATTGATAATCAGACAATCTCAACCTTTATTAATGGATATCCAATCGAACATCCCGAATCGATTAAAACTCGGGCAGTCGTACTCGCGCACATAACTGCAATTACGCAAAATAAAATAACGCAGGTGCTCGAAGACTCACAAAATAAAATCCTTCCTGCAACAACACTCTCAATCCACTCCTCGATGTACATGTACTACGATGTCATGAAGCATCTAAACCCCGACACTTCGGAGGCATGTCTGGTAGAAGTCACAAGCGAAGCAACTGAAATTGGTATTATTCGAGATGGTACCCTAACACACGTCACACACACCAGCTTTGGTACATTCAGTATTGCGCGTGAGATTGCACATGTATGCAAAATACCCAAAGAAGAAGCGTACGCGTACCTTAAAGGTACGTCTCTTGTTCATTCAAAGCTCTCTGACGCAAAACTAACGGAGATTGATACGCTCATGAATGCTTATGAAGAAAAATTAGTTTCTTTGTTTAAGGGAACTGGCGACATACTAGCGATTCCCAAAACACTCTTTTTACATACCGAATCACTTACTGAAGAATTTTTTGCAAAGCATCTACTCTCAGCAGCAAAGAAAGCCACGGGTATGCAGCATAACATCCACCCTGTTACGAGCCTGCTCTTTAAGGAGCCTATTACGGGAGACACACCAATACTTCTCGCTGCCCATTATTTCCACCAAAAACATGTACAAAAGGTGGAACATGATGCATAAATCCACACGCTACATTTAATTACTCATAATACGCGGTATACTATCTACATGAATCAAAAATGGAATCTCCAGGACATTCGACCTGCGCAACCAAGAAAGCGTAGGGAACCTACTGATGAATCACCGCTTCAAAAGCGCCCCGCAGTTACACGCGTACCAAGAGAGGAAGCCGATGCTGCGATGAGCATCAACATTACTGACGGTAATAAGAAAAAGCACAAATCGTTGATATACGCATTGGTTGTGTTTTTTGTAATTGTGGGTGGGGGAATTCTTGCGAGTATTTTAATGGGAGGTGCTGAACTTACTGTCTATCCTCGATACAAAGAACCAAATGTAAATGCAACATTTGAAGCAAATAAAACACCGCAGCCTAAGGAACTGGCGTATGAAATTATGACTCTTGAAGCAGAAGGCGAACGACAAGTTTCAGCAACTGGAAAGGAAGGTGTAAAAGCTCAATCACAAGGGACCATTTTAGTGTACAACAAGCATCAAGCTGCACCAGTGCGCCTTGTTACAAATACACGGTTTGAAACTAATAATCTCATCTTTAGAATAAAGGATTCAATTGTCATTCCTGGATATACTAAAAACGAAGACGGGGAGATAGTGCCTGGTGTTGTCACTGCTGACGTATTTGCAGATGAGGTAGGAGAGCAATACAATGTTGCCCCTGCTCGATTCACCATACCCGGATTTGCAGGAGAGTCAGAATTTGACAATCTGTACGCAGAATCAGTTGAAACATTTACAGGGGGCTTTGACGGACAGCGATTCATTATTGATGAAGGTGAGCTTCAGACTGCCAAGCAAGCGCTTCAGATGGAGCTCCGTAATTCACTACTGGAAAGAATTACTACTGAACAACCTGCAGGACTACTACTTTTTGATGACGCAGTAACCTTTACCTATGAAACACTCCCATCGGTAGAGTATGGGGAAGACCTAGCTACCATAAAAGAGAAAGTAACGATGCGCATCCCTCTATTTAAAGAAGCAGAATTTGCACAGTTTATTGCTGCTGCAACAGTGCCTGGGTATGAAGGATCAGATGTACGTTTAAGTGATCACACTACATTAAAGTTTATGTATTCAACAGCCACAACATCAGCAACAGACATCAGCGCACTTGACTCTATTTCCTTTAAACTTACTGGTCGACCTGAGATAGTATGGGAGTACGACTCAGCTAAGCTCAAGACTGACCTCCTTAATAAAAATAAAACAGCGCTTCCAGCAATACTTGGAGGGTACCCAGCAATTGAGCGAGCAGAAGCAGTTATACGACCTTTCTGGAAAACAAAATTCCCGATTGACATAGAGGAGGTTGAAATAATAGAAATAATCGAGTAAGTAATTCACAACAATGGTATATCATATATTGACGGCACGACATCTATCTGTTAGACTCACCCACGTTTAATGGATCAGTCACAAGACAACATCGTATACGGAACAGTTGAGGAGGCACTTCCAAATGCTCTCTTTCGTGTTTTAGTAGATGACACAGACGGACCGCAAATCGCATACCTCGCTGGTAAAATGCGGCGGTACCGAATTCGTGTGCTTGTGGGGGACAGAGTTGCAATAGTTCCAGAACCATACGGCGGAAAAGGTAGGATTACAAAGCGCCTTTAGCGTTAAAACATAATTATGAAAGTACGATCATCAGTTAAAAAAATGAGTCCAGACGACAAAATCGTTCGACGACGAGGTCGTGTGTACGTTATTAATAAAATGAAGCCGCGTCACAAACAGCGACAAGGCTAATTAGATTACACATTATATGCGTATTGCAGGTATTACAATTCCCGACAACAAACACCTTGAATATGGCCTTACCGCCATTCACGGTATCGGACGTGCGCGAGCACAGGCTATTCTAGATGAACTCGATATAAAAGAGTTCACTAAGCCAACAGACATTTCTACTGAACTTGAGAATTCAATTCGAGAGAAAGTAGAGAGCTTCACCATCGAGGGAGAGTTGAAGCGTACCATCTCAGCAAATGTTAAGCGTCTAAAAGACATTAATTCCTACCGAGGTAGCCGCCACTCAAAGCGTCTTCCGTGCCGAGGTCAACGAACAAAGACCAATGCGCGTACACTCAAGGGTGCAAAGAAGACGATGGGGTCTGGTAAGCGTAAGCTAGAAAAGACTTAAAATTTATTAGTATTGATAATGATTTCCTATGGGTAAGAAACGAATCATAAAAAAAGGTGGCGGATCAGACGTAGCGGGAACTTCTCGTGCACTGAATCGAATTCCTAAGCGAAAGCTAGCCAGCGGCAAGTTAAATATTCTTGCAACCTTCAACAACACCTTGGTTACACTATGTGACCTCAAAGGTAACTCTGTAATGGCTGCAAGTAGTGGAGCTCTTGGTTTCAAGGGTTCACGAAAAAGCACACCCTTCGCAGCTGCGAAAGTGGGTGAAATTATTGGAGACAAAGCACTACAAATGGGCATGAAGGATGCCGAGGTCGTAATCCGTGGTGTTGGTGCAGGACGAGAGTCTGCATTGCGTGGTTTTGCTGGAAAAGGCATTTCCATTACTAAAATTACTGACAAGACTCCGGTCCCACATAACGGGCCGCGTCCTAAGAAAGCACGACGCGTGTAATAAGATCATATGAAAATAGGACCTAAATACAAAATTGCGAAGCGCCTTGGAGCCCCAATTTTTGAAAAGACACAAACAGCTAAGTTTGAAGTATCTCAAGCTCGAGCAGGCCGAATGAAGAAGCGACGACCTGGTCAAATGAGTGACTACAAACGACAGCTTATTGAAAAACAAAAGATGCGATTCACATACGGAATCACTGAAAAGCAACTTCGTCGATACGTTGATGATGCTGTTGAGAAGAGTCATCAGCCAATTGCCATTCTTATGGCACGACTGGAAGCTCGATTAGACAATGTTGTATATCGACTTGGTCTAGCCAAGACCCGACGATTTGCTCGTCAGATGGTATCTCACGGTCACATCACCGTAAACGGACGAAAGCTTACTATTCCTTCACATAAAGTACGTGTTGATGACATCATCGCTGTACGTGAAGGAAGTAAGAACACACAACTTTTTACAACACTCGAAGACACTCATGAAGCAACAACGGTACCCGCTTGGCTTTCTTTCGATGTAAAGAAAACTGAAGGTAAAATTGCTGCAGCACCTACATACGAACCAACTGAAATTCTGTTTGATCCAGCACAGGTACTTGAATACTACAGCCGATAGGTTTAGTCCATTAGTAAAATAAGTAAATCAATATGCTAGAAACAAACGTAGCCCTACCATCAAAGCCGCGAATCGTAAAAGAGGAGGAATTTCATGGTGTATACGAAATCGATGGACTATTTCCTGGATACGGTCACACATTGGGTAACTCATTACGGCGAATCATTCTTTCGTCTCTACCAGGTGCCGCTATCACTCAAGTGAAAATCACTAATGCAGCACATGAGTTCGATACTATTGCTGGTATCAAAGAAGATGTGATTACAATGCTTCTAAATATCAAACGAATTCGTTTAGCACTACATGGAGATGAACCAGTAACTATTTCTCTAAAGAAAAAAGGTGCAGGCATCATCACCGCGAATGATATTGAAGTACCGTCACAGGTTGAGATTCTCTCACCTAATCAAGTTATTGCTGAAATCACAAACAAAACTGCAGAACTTGAAATCGAGTTCACTGTAGAGAAAGGACTTGGGTACGTAGCTCGGGAAATCCATCAAAAAGACAAAGTAGAAATCGGTACTATTGCACTCGATGCGGTGTTTACACCAATTCGGCGAGCAAACTATGAAGTTGAAAACATGCGTGTTGGAGACCGAACAGATTTCAACCGACTTCGAATGGTTATCGAAACTGACGGAACAATGACTCCAAAAGAAGCTCTCGAGCAATCTATTGAAGTTATGATTCACCAATTAAAGTCAATCATCGGATTCCAAGAACCTGAACAAGAGTCTTCTGTAGTACCTGAAGTAGCTGATGAATCAGCCTCAGAGGACGCAGAAATCGATCCTGATGTGTTAAAAACACGGATTGAGACACTTGATTTATCAGCTCGAACATTGGCTGCCCTAGAGGAAGCGAACATTCGAACGGTTGGGGGACTTGTGCGAAAGAAAAAAGATGATATTCTAGCCCTCGACGGCATCGGTCCTAAAGGAGTCGATGAAATCGTAGAACTCCTTTCAACAATGGGAGCGCAATTAGGCGAATAAGAAAAGTATTATGCGACACGGAAACAAAAACAGAACACTCGGACGAGTCCGGAGCCAACGTACAGCTCTTATACGTGGTCTTGCGGTATCTCTCATTCGAGATGGCAAAATTAAAACAACAGAAGCGAAAGCAAAAGAGCTACGACCTTTTGCTGAGCGTTTGGTAACATACGCAAAGAAAGGAACTATTGCTGCACGCCGACAGGTAGCATCAACACTTGGTGAACCCAAGTCAGAAACTATCACAAAGCTATTCGACGAAATCGCACCAAAGTTCAAAGAACGACAGGGTGGATATACTCGAGTTATTAAAATGGGTCGAACAACAGCTGGACGAGATGAGGCTGTAATTGAATACGTAGAATAAGTTTATGGAAAAACGAGAATATATAATTGACGCAGAAGGGAAACGACTTGGAAAAGTTGCTACTGAAGCTGCTACATACTTACTTGGAAAGGATAAGCCTGACTTTGCAAAGAACGTTGCTGCACCAGTTTTGGTGTCAGTGATCAATGTAGGGAAACTCGATATGACGGACAAGAAAAAGAAAGAAATTTATCAGTCTTACTCTGGATACCCAGGTGGACGAAATGAAGAAACTTTTGAACACTTGGCTAAACGTCTTGGTTTCGCTGAACCAGTTCGACGTACTATCAAGGGCATGCTTCCTCGTAACAAACTACAAGCTGTTATGATGAAAAATCTAATCGTAACTGAGTAATTATTATGAGCAAGGAACAATACATTGAAGGAATTGGACGACGTAAGACTGCATCTGCACGAGTACGTCTGACACCTGCAAAAGAAACTACAATCGTAGTAAACGAAAAGTCACTTACTGACTACTTCCAGAACGAAGCTTTCGAGAAAGACGTAATGTCTGTATTGGGAACTGAAGAAGCTGGAGTAGGGGACTACACTATTACCGTAAAGGTAGGAGGGAGTGGTCTTTCAGCTCAAAGTGAAGCAGTACGACTTGGAATTGCACGAGCACTTGTAAAGGAAAAGGGAGAACGACGTTCTATCCTAAAGCCCCTCGGCTTCCTTAAGCGAGATCCACGTTCAGTAGAACGAAAGAAGTTTGGATTAAAGAAGGCACGAAAGTCATCTCAATGGTCAAAACGTTAAACAAAAAATTGCTCCCTCAGGGGAGCTTTTTTGTTTAACGTTTTGACGGCGGAGCTTTGTGAGGAACTTCTTCCTAGGGCGACGAAACACGGTCCGAGGCTCGCGGGGTACTTAGTGCCCTGTACTAGAGTAGCTGGTAAGAATATTTAGTAACTCTAGATAAATCGAATCATGTCATTATGCGGTTCCTTTCTCTTTACAATCCTACAAATCGTAGTACAGTACTTAAAAAGTTCAGGAGGCAGGGATGGCAAATAAAGTGAAATTGTTGAGTTCACGTAAAAAAATTGCGAAGGATACAAAATTAACACTATTCATCAACAGTAAGGGCAAGCTCCGGAGAGTGATTCTGTTAGATGAGAAATGGATTGCTCGAGGTAAACTAAACCAAAGGCAGGTTCTCACATACCAGTTCATCGGGAAGAGTGGTTTCCCTTCAACCAAAAAACAAGTACGGGAGTATCATAAGCGCGGTCTGGAAGTAAGCGCTGAAGAATTGTTCTCTTATCCATAACTATAGTAAATACTACACTCAGGAAGTCATAACTATGGCTTCTTTTTTCTTTTATGATACTGTGCTACTTAGAATTGCTCTACATAAGGAAACTGCAATGTCCGGACTTCTTATAGAACTGGCTAAAATAAGTTGGAGACCTGCAGGTCTCCATGTAGCTGTTATGCGCTTGAAAATTGAAGGTTACAATATTCGTATACTTTATAGCGAAAATCAAATAGATACAGCAATATACCGCTCAATTGAATTCATTGATTCATGTGGCGCAGTATTCAACATAGAGCTTCCTCGTAAACATCATATTACAGAAATTCCTGTTAAACCTGTTTCAATAATCCGCAGGCAAGGAGTGATCACCGGCACTAAAAGTACTCACGAACTCCACACCGTGATCAAAAAGCTCATGCAAGACGCATGAGCTTTTTCTCTATCAGTAACGCAAAAACCGGCCAAAGCCGGTTTTGTTGTAACTACCTGAGTAAGCTATACCATTCACCTCTCTTTACGTATCATCTTGTACAAGTACTAAATAATCCGCCCTCCGAAGTTAGGAACATCGAGTGTTCCTTGATTTTACCATTTGAATAAGTAGTTACACTTTTCATGGCCAGAATAATTTCACTTGCGATTATTATTCTGGTGACTCAAAGCGTGTGGAGTGAGCGATCGTGAAATTCTCTGCTCCGTACATCCCACCCCATCTCTGAGGTAGTGAATTAATTATAGCAGTCTGGCAAGAACTTTATAAATCAGAACACAGAAAAATAGCTTTGAACAATACGTTGCAAACAAAAGACATATATCTCTTTACACAAAACTAAATCAGACGTATAATACACAAGTCTATGGATAAAAATGATAAAAATGAGTTTCAGGGTGACTTTGAAATGACCGGTGAAGACAATATGATTGATCCTGAAATTGAAGAAATTGAAGACAATTCTACTAATAAATTGAAGAAATTACGAGACAAACTTAAGGTGTGTGAACTTGAAAAAATGGAACACCTTGAACAGCTTCATCGAGCTAAGGCGGAATTCCTTAACGGAAAAAAGCGACTTGATGAAGAAAAGATTCGTGACAAACAACGTGCTGAGAACAAACAAATTGAAAAACTTCTCCCTATGGCAGACAGTTTTCATATGGCGATGCACAATAAGGAAGCTTGGGAGGCAATTGATGAACAATGGAGGAAAGGTGTAGAAAGTATTCATAACCAGCTGCATAACATCCTCGATTCATATGGAGTGTCTGAATTCAATCCATTGGGAGATGAATTTGACCCTAACGTTCATGAAGCAATGACAAATATCCCTGTAGACGATGCAGGACAACATCACAAAGTAATTTCAGTAGTTCAAAACGGTTTCAAGCGAAAGAATGGCGATATGGATGAATTACTGCGACCTGCGCGAGTGACTGTTGGAGAATATACAAAAGACTAATTACATAACTATCAAATATTATGGCTAAAATTAAGTAAGCAAAGGAGCATAGCGACTATTGCGAACTTACGTCCGAATTTGTTCTGCCCTAGGGCAAATTCCTGGACGAACGAACTACCATAAACCACTAACTTAAAATCTTAAATACATATTATGGCTAAAATACTAGGAATTGACCTTGGAACAACTAACTCAGCGATTGCTATCATTGAGGCAGGTGAACCGGTCATTATTGAAAACGCAGAAGGTAACAGAACAACACCATCAGTGGTTGCTGTTTCTAAGACAGGAGAGCGACTCGTTGGGCAAATTGCAAAACGACAAGCGGTCACAAACCCAACAAACACAATTTACGGCATCAAACGGTTCATGGGGCATGACTTTGATGAAGATGCAGTACAAAGTGACAAAAAAATTGTACCGTTTGGAGTAAACAAAGGAAAAGATGGTGGAGTAACGGTCAAAATGCACGATAAAGAATATCGACCAGAAGAAGTTTCTGCAATGATTCTTTCAAAGCTAAAGGCCGATGCTGAAGCAAAAACTGGTGAGAAAATAACTGAAGCAGTTATTACGGTACCAGCGTACTTTAATGATGCTCAACGAAAAGCGACCCAGGATGCAGGTAAAATTGCTGGACTAGAAGTACGACGAATCATTAATGAACCAACTGCAGCTGCTTTAGCATATGGATTCAACAAAAAGAAAGACGAAAAAATTGTAGTATACGACTTTGGAGGTGGTACGTTTGACGTCACAGTACTTGAAGTAGGTGATGAAGTTGTAGAAGTACAATCAACGGACGGAGACGCACACATGGGTGGGCGTGATATTGACCAAGAAATTGTGCGCCACCTTATTGCTGAATTTAAAAAGAACGAAGGTATCGACCTCGGAACTGATCCGCTTGCACTTCAAAGATTGGATGAGGCAGCTGAAAAAGCAAAGCTTGAACTCTCTACTTCAGGAGATACTGAAGTGAACATTCCATTTATCACCTCTGGAGCTGAAGGACCAAAGCACTTCCTCATAACGCTCACACGTTCAAAGCTTGAAGAACTTGCTTCACAATACATTGATCGATCTATTGAAATTACCAAGCGAGCAATCGAAGCTTCCTCATTTTCAAAAGAGGACATTGACGAAATCATTCTTGTAGGTGGTCAAACACGAATGCCGGCAATTATCAAAGCGGTGAAAGACCTTTTTGGAAAAGAACCAAACAAAAGTGTGAACCCAGACGAAGTAGTTGCACTTGGTGCTGCTATCCAAGCAGGAATCTTCCAAGGTGATGTAAACGACATCACACTTGTTGATGTTATTCCTCTCTCACTTGGTCTTGAGACTATGGGAGGTGTCACCACAAAGCTGATTGAGAAAAATACACACATTCCAACAAAGAAAGAGCAAGTGTTTTCAACTGCTGCAGACAACCAGACATCTACCGAAATTCACATTACACAGGGTGAACGAGCACAAGCTTCTGACAATAAATCACTCGGTCGTTTTGTACTTGACGGAATCCCACCAGCACCACGAGGTGTACCTCAAGTAGAAGTAACGTTCGACGTAGACAGTAACGGAGTACTAAACGTAACTGCAAAAGACAAATCAACAGGAAAAGAACAAACAATCCGCATCGAAGCGAACTCAGGGCTTTCTGAAGACGAGATCGAAAAAATGAAAGTAGACGCAGAAACACATGCTGACGAAGATACTAAGAAGAAAGAAATCATCGAGGCTCGCAACATGGCTGACCAAATTGTATACACCGCTGAAAAATCATTAAAAGACCATGGTGAAGCAGCTGGTGAGGAAATTGTATCAGCCATCAACATGAAGATTGCCGGGGTAAAAGAAGTAAAAGATAAAGACGATAAAGAGGCGATCACCAAAGCGACTGAAGAGCTTTCAACGGAAATGCAGAAAATTGGAGAAGTTATGCAGAAAGCAGCAGAAGCAGAACAGGCAGCTCCAGCAAAGGGAGATGAAGAAACTCCTAAGAATGCAAACGCTGACGTGCGTGACGCTGAAGAGGTAACGGAAGAAAAGAAAGACGAAGAAAGTAAGTAGTCAATTCTTTCTGTCGGGGAGCGAAGCTCCCCGACAGTCAAGAGCAGACTAATAATAATTATGGCACAAGGTGAATGAATAAAGGAACGAACGTGACTATTATGAATTTAGTCCAAAATTTATCAAAATACCCAACTGCAATGTATCACTATGTCTAAAGATTACTACCAAACATTAGGACTTGAGAAAGGTGAATGAATAAAGGAACGAACGTGACTATTATGAATTTAGTCCAAAATTTATCAAAATACCCAACTGCAATGTATCACTATGTCTAAAGATTACTACCAAACATTAGGACTTGAGAAAGGAGCGTCAAAAGACGAGGTTAAAAAAGCTTTCCGAAAACTCGCAGGAAAGTATCATCCTGACAAAAAGACTGGCGACGAAGCAAAATTTAAAGAAATAAGTGAGGCATACGCAGTACTCGGTAACGAAAAAAAGAAAGCTGAGTACGATACTTACGGACATTCTTTCAACGGAGCAAGCGGTGGTGCTGGTGGTGGACAAGCTGGAGGTTTCAACTGGTCAGATTTTCAGCAACAGGCTGGGCAACAAGGGGGGTTCGAGTTCGACATGAACGACATCTTCGGAGACATGTTTGGAGGAGGCCGTAGCCGACAAGCACGAGGACGTGATATTTCTATTGACATTGAACTTGCATTTGAAGATGCGGTATTTGGCGTAACACGTAAAGTACTCCTTACCAAGAACAGTACGTGCTCACACTGTGACGGTACTGGTGGAAAGAAAGGTACCGAAATGTCAGACTGTACTACGTGTAATGGACAAGGGAAAGTTCGAGAAGTACGACAAAGCCTCATGGGACAAGTACAGACAGTGCGTGAATGTAATGTTTGCAACGGGAAAGGGAAAGTACCTAAAGAAACCTGTGGCCACTGTGCAGGCGCAGGTGTTGCACGAAAAGAAGAAGAAATTGAAATTAACATTCCTGCCGGAATTGAAAACGGGGAGATGATTCGTATGACAGGGCAAGGAGAAGCTATTCCATCAGGCACAGCCGGAGACCTCTACATCAAAATCCACGTCAAGCGACACAAAACAATCCTCCGTGAAGGCACTACACTTCACAGCGATCTCCATGTAAAGCTTTCTGATGCACTACTTGGAAGCACCTACAAAGTGGAGACACTCGATGACCCTGTAGACATAAAAATCCCCGCAGGTATTACTCACGGAGAAAAACTTCGTATCAAGGCCAAGGGAGTCCCACAAGGTCAAAATGGCACCCGTGGAGACTTCATGGTCCGTATCATTATCGACCTCCCTCAAAAACTATCACGGAAGGCAAGAAAGCTAGTTGAGGAATTGAAAGAGGAAGGGATATAGTATCGAAGGAATCAAAAAACCCACGATCTGTCGTGGGTTTTAACGTTCATTTTCTGAGCGCAGGTAGAATAATGCTCAACAAGGAAATCAACGCAACACATATTGATATTATCATTACAGGATAACGTCCGACACCAAGAAGTGAGAACAAAGGGTTGATGACTGTTGCCCAAGCGATAATCACTGATACAAGACCCAGGCCAAGCAATGCTACATTCATAATTTTCATCGGATAGTCCTCCATTTCATCCGTTAGGAAAATATCACAATGCAGTGAATTAGGCAAGTAGTTCATAAATGCTTCCATTCTTCACTCTCATGACACTAAAAATGCCTGAATGTGTCTGACTATATACTGTTAGGCACATAATACTTATATATACTAAATATACATGCCTAAACAATCCACACAATTTGATTTTGGTGACTCACGTAAACCTACTGAGACCTTTATGTTATACCAGAAAATTATCGAAGATCGTGGAAGTAAGTATTCAGTCAGTTACGGACTAGTAACAGGAAAAGACGATGTTGAAACTTTCCTTAAAACACTCAAAAAGAACAAGAAGTATGTAAAGGCAACCCATAACTCCTGGGCAGTACGTATCACTCACGAAGGAGCAGTCTATGAAAGTAAAAATGATGATGGAGAAACGGGTGCTGGAATGGTCATACTGAGAATCATGCAAAAAGAAGACATTACCGACTGTATCATTTGCGTCACCAGATGGTTTGGAGGCATAAAATTAATGGGAGATCGTTTCAAACACATCCAAGACGCCACAAAATACGCTATAAATAAACTTATGTAAGTTATGTACAGCTATTTTCTAGCACCCTAGAAAAAATCATGTTCTAATTTACTTCCCAAAAGTACAAATGGAGTAGAAATAAGTGCAACGAACAACAATAAGCTTCGAAACGAAGCCCCTTACGGAATGCGTGGGGCTTACTAAATCGATGGACAGAGCATGTTTTCCTAAAGAAATGTGGCTCAGTGATACTGAAATGTGCATGTTGCTACAGATGGAGGCAGAAGCAACAATCCTCAGACATGACAACATTGAAATTGGACAGGCAATCACAATACCTGAGAATGCTGCTGCAATCATATTAGATGGAGTCGATGAATATTTTCGGATAAACGAAGGAGGAGTCTATTCATATTCAGAAGCAATCATTCCAGGGTACCAAAACAAAGGTTATGGTGCTCTACTGCTTTCTGAAATAGCTATTCGCATGCGTCAGCGTGGCTTTACCTCAATCTCGGCACACGTGCGTACGAGATATGGGTGGAACAAGCGTCGTGGTAAGGAACTAACGATGCACTCAACACGACTCATTCATGATTTTTGGGATGATCCACAAGAAGTGGTTCAGTATCAATCAGCTCAGTTATGAGTTGGAGCCGTCTCGGATTACGAGACGGCTTTATTAATCCTAGGGGTCTGACCCCTAGGATTAGATTTCTGCTTTCAAAATTCTTCTTTGAGTTGCAATTAGTTTTGCAAGTTCTTTTGACTCATGCAGGTTGTATTTTACCTGGTCTTCTAATAACAATCTAGATTTTGCTATATTTTGATAATGAATAGAACTAGAATAACAAACTTCATCCAACCTTTGCACATCGTGAACATAATGATTTTCATTTACATAGACAAATAGATATTGATAATATTCTTCCGTATCAATATGAATCCTTTTAAATCTACCTTGAAACAGTGCTCCTGACCTGTTGTATTTTTCGTTAAAATGTGAGGTGTAACCACCTTGAATTCTCTTCATAAACTCACTTATTCCTCCATCTACACACTGTTTAACTATCAAATGGAAATGATTGGGGAGAAGAGAGTACGCATAGATCTGAACTAAACGATCACCCTTACTCCTTTGTTTATTTTTTGAATCCTCAAAATTACTGGAAGGTTGTATGGTATTAAATACATCAAGTGATAAATAGAATCGTATATAATCATTCTTAGATGTATATGTATCTCTTTTATCAACCCCTCTATTAAAGATGTGATACATTTCTCCATTTATAAGGGGTACCGTTTTTCTTACCATTATTTCAATGGTATCACCCTAGGGGTCTGACCCCTAGGATTTTATCCAGAGATGGTGCTTATAATTTATGGGCGAGGGTTTATAATGGGTTTATGGATACTGGGGTTATACTGGGGTTTTTGCAGGAATCATTATTTATGATAATTGTCTTTGGCATTTTTTTGTTCCTTGCATTGAAGAAGGGGAGACAGACCGTGACCAATGTTATTCTTGGACTTTATTTTGCACTATTAATTTCTATAGAGTTTCCCTATTACGACACGATACTCGGAAGTGCCAGCAGTGCTAAGTCAGAGTCTATACTGATGTTGATTGTATTTACCGCTTTTACTTTTGCGGCGACGTTGCTTTTTCATCGCATTTTACCTCGCGAGTATGATGAAAGCTCATTCGAAGGTTTTGGTAAGAAACTACTTTTGGCGTTAGGAGGGACGGTGCTTGTCATGGCGTTTAGCTACCATGCGCTGCCAGTCACAGAGCTCATCACCCCCGGGTCGCCAATCAACTACCTCTTTGCTTCTTCACAGTCATTCTTCTACTGGCTGATAGCACCGATAGTTATTTTATATCTAACATAAATTTATCATTATAAAACCGCACGATCATTCGATCGTGCGGCTATTTTTTTGTTACTCCTAACTGAATCTGTTTTATTGATTATGGAGTATGGATCGCGAGAAGCGTCAAACCCCAAACACAGAACATAATAGCAAGGGTGTTTTTGTAGAACTGAACCGTGGTAAAACCTTGAGTAGGCAAACTACGCAACCATCTGAATACGACAATAACCAGACTAATCATAAAAACCCAGGCTGGCTGAAATGTCTGCACCAAATGAACAGCTGCAACTTGCACCTCGAGCAGAGGGAAGGCTGATACAACATTTCCTGAAATGTACAACACCTCACCAATCAATGCGATGAGTAAGATTTTCCAGCCAATCTTCTTACGATCGGCATACAATGTTTTAAAGTTAGCTTTTACTCCTGAAGCCTTACAAAATAAAGTAACTCCAATTACAGTGAGTATTAGATGCTCCCAAAACAATGCCTGCCAAATGTTAGCATCAAGAGCTACATATTTGAAAGCAACGTCACCCAGCGCCCAACATACTGATGCTGCTGACATCAACAGGGCAGCTCTAACTTTAAATCTGAAGCCATCAAAGGAAATGACAAGAACGCCAAAAACTGTGATCCCCATGGCGACCCATTGCATGCTAAGTAACTTCTCACCAAGAATCAATCGTGAAGCTAAAACTCCGATTACTGGTAGCAATGAGTAGAACAGTACGACCGTAGTCGTATCGTCACCCTCCAGCGCCTTCAGGTAGAACCATAGCAGGGCTGTATGTAAACAGCCCACCAACGCGAAGATGGCTAAATGGTTTATCTTTTCAGGTACCAGTGACCACCCTCCGTAGTACACGAAGAATGGTATAGCCAGTATTGAAACAAAAGCTGAGACGGTTAGAAGGGTAGACACTCCACCTTGACCATCAAAGTATTTACCTAACCTTTCGAGCTGGTGTTTGTCCAGCAGGTTGGAGATTGCATACGCAAGTGAAGGTAAGGCTGACATAATCAGCCAGAGTGGAACCAATTCAAGTAACCACTCAAAAAAATGCAGTATTTGCATTTAAGGCTCCTTTCAAAGAACTGATTGAACTTGTTAGATATTATTATAGCACATTTATATGGAAAATCAATATTCAATTACAGTATATACTATACATTTAATGATAGTGTGTTATAGTGCAGTCTGCAGAAGTTTAGAGGCGGCTGTTTACATTCAAGTAATCTCGTGCAAAATTTAACTTAAGTATAAAATATGGCGATAGATGTAACAACACAAACTAACGGATTTGGAGTGCATTTTATGCTTGATGGCTATAATGCATCGTACGATGCACTTAAGGATATTGATGCACTAACCATGATGCTTCAAACACTACCCGAAAAAATGGGGATGTACGCAATCTCCAAACCCTTAGTAGTCGAAGTTGGTCCAAACAACAAGAAAGACCCAGGGGGGATTAGTGGCTTCGTTATGATTGCTGAAAGTCACATTAGCTTTCATACTTTTCCAGGTAGGGAGTTTGTAACTGTTGACGTATACACCTGTCAAGATGAGCTTAATGTTGAGAAATTCACCGAAGCTTTTCGTGAGGTATTTAAGTTCACAGATCAGGATATCAATTACATCCAACGGGGAGTGCGTTATCCATCAGTAAATACCCATGACTAGTTTCTGTACCACAACTAATTTTTATTAAAATGCGCATTCTAATTTTTTTCAATTTTAAACCCTTTAAGGAACATGGGGATGTAAATTTCGATAACCACATTATGCAGTTCGACACCTACTCTGAATTTAATCTCAGCAGTTTTTATGGATAGAGCCATGCCTAGAAAGAAAATACCTACGTTTCCTGAGTTTATCGATGTGTCACCAGAACTGCAGGTAGAAATTGAGTCTTTCACCCATAGTTTTGAGCCATATTCAGATTTCAATTTTTTCAGTCTATATTCATGGGATACTGTAAGTAATAGAAAGGTTTCAATATTAAACAACAATCTTGTTGCGCAAATGACTGATTATGAAACCGGAGAACCTTTACTTTCATTTCTAGGAACGAATAATCAAGTAGAGACTATAAAATCACTGATAAAACATGCGCAAGAATTAGGACTTTCAGAAACTTTACACTATGTGCCTGAAGTATCAGTATCAAAAATCAATGATTCCTTTATTATAATAAATGAAAAACGGGGTGATTTTGACTATTTATATTCAGTAAAAGATATTGCTGAATTGAAAGGTGGTAAGTATTCTAAAAAAAGACAACTCACAAATGTATTCATTAAAAACAATCCCGGGGCTCACTTTGTTCAGGAGGATATGTCTAACATCAAAAGCGATACAGAAATTTTGGAAATATTAAAGAACTGGCAAGAAAATAAAACGAATTCAGACAAAGAATGCGACCTTGACCATGAACCAGTAGCAATAGACCGATTACTTAAACTGAAAGATAAGAGCAAACTAATATTGTCATATGTTTTGATAGAAGGTAAAGCTGTCGCATTTAGTATCGATGAAATTCTTCCAAATAAATATGCGCTTGCACACTACAGTAAGTTTGACACAACCTACAGAGGTGTAAATGAATATCTTAATCGCAGAATAGCCACTGAATTAATTGCAAAGGGTGTTGAGTTGTGGAATTGGGAACAGGACTTGGACCTTGAAAACCTACGATATTCCAAGATGTCATACTTACCAACGAAATTCATAAATAAATACAGTATAGCCTTAAGGTAACTTCAAAAATATGCTTACAAAAGAAAATTAAATACGATATGAACATCGTGTTTATTTTGAGTGCACGAGTGCTACTATTTAGTAGGTGTATTTTGAAGGGAAATTACCTCACAAGCAAAAAATGAGGAGTGTTATTTTATTATTGAAAAACTCTGATATACAAGTTCAGTACAAAAAGTCCTACGTGAGTGCGGAAAAATACGTATAACGACTTTCAAAAATTCAATATCTAAGTGATTTCTTACTGAACTAACTTTGTTAAAGTTTTTATGTTCTCGGTCTTTAAAAATGATGAATTATCGATAACACTGTGTACAACATAATACACATCGTTTATTTTAGAGTAGAATGTACTTAATAAGAAAATTGAATGTTTTTATCATATCTACAGAAAAACTTTTTTTGGTTTACATTAGTTTTACTTACTATTTTTGCAACGGGGGCGTCATATGTAAAATTTGTATCCATACACGACTACACCATTTACGACGAGATTGAGTGTGATCCATACACAGCAAGCTGCTTCTTATACTGCGAAGATGAAGAGTGTACTGAACCGTTTTACTATGCTGAAATAATTCGTCAAGCGAACAATTATGTAGCGTACTGTGGTTCAACCGATTACTTTGACTGCGACGCATCTTACGGATGCATGGAGGAGGAAAGTGAATGTGAAGTTACCTTTTGTGAATCCTCGCCTGAAAGTGAGTGTTATTCATTCTCAGATATTAACAGTAACCAAAACTAGCGTATGCTCTGCTACCTATACGAAGCTCCGAAATACCTTTTTTTTGCACAAGACTTACCTGATTTACTCTACTATTCTCATATTCCATCTGCTATAGTCGCACTCCTAATTGGTTTTATTGTTTTCTTTAAATCACCTAAAGCACTCTTAAACAGACTACTCTTACTCATCTCACTCACTTTCACCTCATGGGTAGCCCTAAGTCTGCTTGTATGGGCGGGGAACAACGCGACTCTATTTGCATTTATATGGCCATTTTTCGGAATACTAGCTGCACTCCTCTCTGTTTTTTGTATTTATTTTACGTATGTTTTTGTACGCAAACAAGATGTGTCGGCTTCTATAAAAGGTATTTTTCTTCTAATGTTGCTACCTGTATTGCTGTTTTCACACACAGATATCGGTGTTTCTGGTTTCAATATTTCATACTGTGATGCTTTTATGTTTGAGGGAATGCTTATTAAAAACTACTACAATGCACTTGGCTTTATAGCAATGAGCTGGATCTTAGTAATACTCATCCGTGCATACCGAAAAGCCGAGAGTGAAATGAAAACGCAAATCTTGTTAATGGGTATTGGTATAGAATTTTTTCTCCTTTCTTTCATTTCAGTCATTTATATCGTTACACAACTTACTGCACTCGGTTACTTTGAAAACTCAAGCCTTGAGTTTTATGCTCTGTTTGGAATGACATTCTTTATGATGATGATGGGTGTACTAATTGTCCGCTTCAATACCTTCAACATCGCTGCACACGCCTCACAGGGTCTAGTCATCTCACTTTTGGTACTAGTAGGATCTCAATTTACATTTACTACAACTGTCACAAGTACTATCCTTACTTCAGTTACCCTGCTACTCACAACTATTGCTGGTCTTATCATTGTACGAAGTGTTAAACGGGAGATTAGACAGAGAGAAGAAATTGAGCAACTTGCGGTAAAACTTAAAAAGGCTAATGTGCGATTGAAGGAGCTTGATCAAATGAAGTCTGAATTTGTTTCAATTGCCTCGCATCAGTTACGGAGCCCACTTACCTCTATTCGAGGGTACGCATCGATGTTGCTTGAGGGCTCATACGGAAAACTAAGTGAAAAGGCAAATAGTGCAGTTGAGAGAATTTCTGAATCAAGTACCTATATGGCTTCTTCGATTGAAGACTATCTGAACGTATCTCGCATCGAAGCGGGGAATATGAAATATGAACTAACGGACTTTAATCTTCGTGATGAAGCAGAGCATGTTGCTGATGATAAGCGTCAAGAAGCAATGAAGAAAGGATTGCTTGTAACCTTCAAGTCTGATATGGATAAGCACGGTATTGTAAATGCTGATATTGGAAAAACTAGGCAAATTCTTCACAATCTTATAAACAACTCAATCAAATATACTCCGAGAGGCACAATCACGATATTCGCGCACGATGATAAAAAGAAGAAGAAAATGTATGTGGATATTATTGACAGTGGTATTGGAATGAAAGCTGATGAACTTGATGACATCTTCGGTAAATTTGAGCGCGCGCACAACGCAAACGAAACAAATGTCACCGGCACAGGACTCGGACTCTTTGTGGCACGGAAAATGGCACGAGAGATGAAGGGTGAAGTTACCGCACACTCGGACGGAGTTGGTCACGGTTCAACCTTCAGACTTGAACTACCACTACATATGTAATAAACGGCCGGGAGCTCAGCTTCCGGCCGTTTATTACTTCCATACCTTAAACACTTTTGGTACACTAACATCATGAAAAAACGACTATTTACTTCCGAACGAATGAGCAAAGAAGGAGACAGCAGTCTCATTATTTCGAATGAGAGAAAGAAGAAAACTTTATTTACAGGGCTGCAGCCATCTGGCGCATTACACATTGGTAATTATTTTGGTGCACTCAAACCTTTTATCGATACCTATGAAGATTTTGAAAGTCATTTATGTGTAGTTGACTACCATGCACTTACGACAGTGCGAAATCCTCAAGTACTTAATCGAAACATCCTCGATATCACCAAGGCATATATTGCTGCAGGTGTGGATCCTGAAAAGACTATTCTTTTCAAGCAATCAGATGTTTTGCAACACACTGAACTTGCTTGGGTTTTTGAATGTTTGGTTACTGTCCCGTTTTTGATGCAGGCACACTCATACAAAGACAAAGTTGCAAAAGGTTTAGAGGCTAATGCTGGACTCTTTAACTACCCAATGCTTATGGCATCAGACATTCTCTTATATGATGCTGAGGTCGTCCCCGTAGGAAGTGATCAGCGACAACATATTGAATACACTCGAGAGGCGGCAAATAAATTCAACATTGCATTTGGTGAAACTTTTGTAGCACCTCAAGAAAAAATATTGGATGCGGTAGGTGTTGTCCCTGGTGTTGATGGGCAGAAAATGAGCAAGAGCTATGGGAACACTATTCCACTGTTTGGAAGTGAAGAAGAGGTGAAGAAGGCGGTTATGAGTATCGTGACCGACTCTGCAGGTGATCACCCTGAACACGTCTATGCAATTCATAAACTCTTTAAAACTGACGAGCAACTTGCACCAATTTACGAGGACAATAAGGGGAGATACGGTGACTTAAAGAAGATACTCCTTGCTGACATAGAGGAAGTCATTGCGCCCATGCGTGAAAAGTTTAACGCCATTTCAGACGATGATGTGCGTGTTGTACTCAAAGAGGGCGGGAACAAAGCCCGAGAACGTGCACAAGCAAAGATGGAACAAGTACGAACTGCAATTGGTGTAGATCTGTAGACATATAACCCTTTGACAAATAGTACGCGCAGGCGTACTATTTTTGTATTCAGGTAGGACAGATGACACTGCTCAAAAAGAAGTCTGGATGGTTGATAAAACAAGGCTCTCAGTGAGAGTGAAGTAGGGTGGCACCGCGACTAACTAGAAAGTTGGAATCGCCCCTATAAATTTATTATTCAGTAATATATTTATAGGGGCGTTTTATGTCTCTTACAAAATATGAAGAATCCATCGGAAAAGCCATATTCTAATCCAGAAAAAGAGCTCCCACATGCTCTTAAGGAAACAGCAGATAAAATTGATGAACTCATACACGGAGTAGTAGATGACTACGAAGGTTATGTTTTTGCAAATGAAATAGTTACTCATATTCTAAATTCTGAGCAACAAAGGGCTTTTAGTCCTCATATATCTGCGCTCACTGCACTGTGTGAAGCCTCGGGTTTTACACTTACACAAACAGACGAAGGTTTACAACTTAGATTACAAAAATTAGACATCACATTATGACCCGAACATTTATTAAAGACCTCAGCGAACACATTGAGAAGGAGGTGACGATTAACGGTATTGTTGACGTAGCGCGGCAACAGGGAAAGATGGCTTTCTTTGATTTCCGTGATATGACAGGTGCTGTACAAGGTGTTGTTTTTGGTAAGCCTGAAGTACTTGAAGTAGCAAAAACACTTAGTGCAGAATCATCAGTTGCTATTACGGGAATGGTAAATAAGCGACCAGAAAAAATGGTAAATGCAGGAGTTCAAAATGGTGACATCGAACTCGAGATTACCTCAATAGAAATACTTAATGCTGCCGAAGCACTTCCATTTGATATGGATGCTGAATTCACTATCGATACACTTTTGGACAATCGACCACTTACGCTTCGGAGAAAGAAAGACCGTGCGTTATTCAAAATCCAAGCAGAAATCGTACGAGCATATGGAGAATTTCTACGAAATGAGGGATTCACCGAATTTCAAGCACCGAAACTCGTTGGAGGTGATGCTGAAGGTGGGGCAGAAGTATTCCAAGTACCGTACTTTAAAGATAAAGTTGCATATCTTTCATCAAGTCCACAACTCTACAAACAAATCATGGTGGGAGTTCATGAGCGAGTGTTTACATTTGCAACTGCATTCCGAGCAGAGAAAAGTGCGACGAGTCGACACTTAAGTGAGTACACTTCTTTGGATATGGAAATGGGATTCATTACTGATCATATTGATGTGATGAAGGTAGAGACTGCTCTGATGAAGCACATCAAGCAACACTTACAAACTCATGCAGCAGACGAGTTAAAAACACTTAATGTAGAATTACCAGATATCCCCGAGGGCGACCTGATGCCGCACATGAAACTTCGTGAGGCACAGGAACTCATTAAAAAGGAAACAGGGGTCGACAAGACCAGTGAACCAGATCTCGAGCCAGAAGATGAACGGTGGTTGTGTGAGTACGCTAAAGAAAACCTTGGTAGTGACTTTATCTTTATTACACACTACCCAGTTTCAAAACGGCCATTCTACACGCACGAAGATGAGGAAGACCCAGGATTCACTAAAAGTTTTGACCTTCTGTTCCGTGGAATAGAAATTACTACAGGTGGACAACGTGTACATAATCTTGCAACACTTAAAGAGAAGATCACAGCTAAAGGATTGAAGCCAGAAAGTTTTGAGTTCTATCTACAAACATTCAAGCATGGGATCCCTCCACATGGTGGATGGGGCATGGGACTTGAACGACTGACCTCAAAATTCTGTGGGGTTAAGAATGTAAAAGAGGCGACATTATTCCCTCGAGACATCAACCGAATCGACACACTTCTCTCAGCAGACGCTGACACAAGCGAAACTGAATAAAACAAAAGCGTCACAGCAAAGCTGTGACGCTTTTGTTATACTTCTACACACAGATTAATATCACCACACGACTATATGACTAAAATAACCCACACACAAAAGGACATCCTCGCTGCACATAAAAAATACTGCCGATTGGTAATTACCGAAGATTCACCTTCATGGCATCGCCTTGTTGAGTGTGCTGACGGGACACTCGAATATCGTCTTGGAGCAGGAAAGTGGAAAGACATGACCACAAGAAAGTTCATCACTTTTGTGCGTGCTGCAGTTCAAGCTGCTCAGAGTCACCAAATTGAATACTTCGCAATACAGGCACCTGTTGCAATGCTGCCGCACATTCTCAAAGAACATGACAGCCAATGGATACTCTCTACGCTCGCTGAAAACCTCACCCTAGGTTCATACCAATTCTTAAAGTACAAAAGCACTAAGAGCAAGCGAAAGGAACTGAAAGAAATACTTGTATGTGGAGAGCTCTCAGCAGCAGAGAAAAATGCATTTACACGTGGATGTATTGTTGGTACCGCTACGAATCTTACCCGTGACATTGCAAATACATCCGCAGACGATATGACTCCCACTAAGCTTGGAAATGCTGCAAAAAAGGCTGTTTCTGGCACAACTGCATCAGTAAAGGTACTTGGTGAAAAAGAGCTCCAGAAGCTCAAAATGGGACTCCTATTAGCTGTTGGGGCAGGAACAAAGCACGAAACACAGCTTATTGTTATGGAATATTGGGGAGCGGGTAAACCAAAGAAGGATGAAAAGTCAAAAGCAAAGCAACCGATTGTCTATGTAGGAAAAGGAGTGACATACGATACCGGTGGACTCAATGTAAAACCATCAGGCCATATGCACGACATGCATATGGACATGACGGGGGGAGCGACAGTCATCGGGGCAGTTGCTGCTGCAGCAAAACTCAAACTAAAGAAGAACATCGTCGGAATTATTCCTGCTGCAGAAAATGCAGTCTCAGACAGAGCGATGCGGGCAGGTGACATCGTGACTGCAATGAACGGTAAAACAGTTGAGGTACTCCATACTGACGCAGAAGGACGCATGGTACTTGCCGATGCACTTACCTACAGTGAACGATTCAATCCAAAAGTAGTCCTAGATATCGCGACTCTCACGGGGGCTGCACTCTCTGCACTTGGGCAACACGCATCAGCAATCATGACCAAAGATCTTAAACTCCAAAACACTCTCCAAGAACTTGGGGAAACTTCAGGAGATTATGTATGGCCGCTGCCACTATGGGATGAGTACCAAGCGCCACTAAAATCAGTTCGTGCTGACTTAGCAAACATCGCTGTAAACTTCTCACGCTTTGGCGGCGCCATTGAAGGAGGTGCCTTTCTTGCAAACTTTGCACCAAAGAAAACTCCCTGGGCACACATAGACATCGCACCACGCATGGAATCAATCGCAAGTGACAAGCTTGCAAAAGGAGCGACCGGTGAGCCAGTGCGACTTCTCGTAAGATTCGCAGAACAATTTTAGACATGGAAAATTTTAGTAGAGAAAAAGTACTTCAGGAAATGAAGAAGCTTCAATTCTTTTATGGATTGAAGCATGAAATTCGATTTGGGGAAACACGTACTGACGCAACCAGTCCTGAATCCGTAGCAGAACACGTGTATGGCATGCATGTGTTATGTGACTACTTTTTACCCCTGGAAGACCCTGAAAGTAAACTGGATGTAGAAAGAATACGAAAAATGATTACTTTTCATGATGTCGATGAAGTTATTACCGGGGACATTATTGGATATCTCAAGACAGCCAAAGATAAGCAAGAAGAAGCGAAAGCAACTATCACGGTACTAAGCAAGACACCTGACTCGATGAGACAAATGCTTACTGGTACCCTAAGAGAATATGAAGCACGAGAATCAGCAGAATCCCAGTTTGTAAAAGCACTTGATAAAATCGAGCCTGTTGTGCAGGTATTCAACCAAAGCGGAAAAGAATTACTCAACCGCATGCAGACCACCCGGGCACAACACGACAGCATCAAAAAACCTTACTTTAAAAATTTTCCGATTATTGACTGTTTCTACAGTGTGGTTATAGAAGAGATGGATCAGCAAGACTTTTTTGTAAAATAGCACCTCAAAAGGCGGGAAAGCTTCGCTTTCCCGCCTTTTGTACATGCTATGATTAACCCAATGGATGAGACGATAGTGCTTGATACGTTTGAAATCAAAACAGAGGCTTTTGAAGGTCCTTTGGATCTTTTGTTGGACCTGGTGGAGAAACGAAAGCTCTTAATCAACGACATCTCACTTGCGGAAGTAACTGATGAATACATGCGACAGGTGTCGATTATGCAGGAGCTATCGCTGCCGAACACTGCACAATTCATCAATCTCGCGGCCACACTCCTCCTCATTAAATCTAAATCTCTTTTACCAGTCCTTGAGCTCACTTCTGAGGAAGAGGAGGGGATTGGGGACCTTGAGTTACGTCTACGCCGCTACCAGATGTATCGCGACATCGCCAGAGACGTTGAAGAAATTTTTGGAAAAACCTTGACACACGAACGACAATATATTTCCGACAAGAAACCGCTGTTTGTAACTGACAAATTCACCACCCTTGAAGGTCTCGAAGAAGCAATTGGGGCTGTATTAGTGAGTCTGCCGAAGAAGGAAGTGAAGCCAAAAGTACAGGTACGAAAAGTCATCTCACTTGAAGAGATGATGGACCGACTCCATGCTCGCATAGAGAAGCAGATGAAAATCACATTCAGCGAACTCCTAGAAGACAGTACTGAGCGCACCCATGTCATTGTTGGATTTTTAGCAATACTTGAGTCAGTCAAGCAGGGGAATATACTTGTTGCACAGATGAATCGATTTGACGATATTGAAATCAAACAAGAGCATACGCAACTACCTCGCTATATGTAAAAGAAAAGCGCACTCACATGAGTGCGCTTTGACCATTTTTACTTTGCAAAAAGCTTGCGAACAGGTCGTGCAACCATAGAAAAACCTATCGTTACCAACACCAGAAAAAAAGTGACAATAGGAACTGGTCAGAAAAACAAACAAAACAACGTCGGCTTATTCTTCAGAAATATCAGATTGTCATACGATGCTCGAAGGTTCGCCAGTGGAGTTACTTTTCCATAAGGCTGCAGGCGGTGAATTAAAGTCTGCATTGGAAACAAAACTGCACGTTGCAGTTTTTGCCACAGAGTCGACTCACTCCACATCAGGCCACCATTGACCAATACAGTGGTAGTGCGTGCTGCGTAGAAACCAATCGACAGATACGCTACCGCGAATACAAGAATCATTTGGAGTGTAGGCATTTTTGTTATTTTCCCTATAAATGAACACTAAGCGCTATTAAACAAGATAATAAATAAAAGTCAATGATTTTCAACTTTCTTTTAGAATTCCTGATTGCAGGAGCATGCAGGGTACACAGAACTCGTGTCATAAAAAAGCCATGGACCAAAGTCCATAGCTTACCGCATCTTCATAGAGAAATGACGATTTCGCCAATTTCTTTTCCGTATGATTGCGGAAGTTCAGTTTCTTCGCTTCGTTTTGTGAGCATAAGCCGTCTTTGTTGCTTATTAGAAACAAATTTGTACCAATCCAGTCGTAGATTTTGATCTGGATGATAGACAACATGCGTCGACTGATCACAATGACAAACCTGTTCAATCAAAGCGTCTGCCATAATCTCACCATCACAGTCAGTGATTCTCAGTCTCTTGCCTTGCGAGAAATATTTCTTAATGATTTCGCCAATTTCCTGTGACTGTTGTGACATGCTCCACCTCCTCTGCTACACACTGGTCTTCATTGAGGATAGTACTCAAATCTCTTCCTGTCAATTTGACCAAAAGAAAAGGCTCGTACATATCGCACGAGCCCCAGATTTTTTCCGCACAGGTAATCTGTTCGTAACCTGTCATGATTTTTGTCTCTCGGAATCACGATCCGCCACTGGATTTATGGTCCCAGCGCCCTAGTAGGGACTTTCTCCGTTTGAATCTTGCATCGATTCCTCCCTGTTGTTACGGCATGGATCTTCCAAGCCGTGGCCGTTGCCGTCGCCGTTTTACAGTTTTTTGTCGCGGTTCATAACCACGTTTGGTGCATTTGGCATGGCCAATTCTCCCAATTTCGTCCACAAGGTGCTTTTCATCCGCTGGCACCGTTCATAGTGCGGATAACTTCCTGGTTTAACGCCCAGGAAAGTCGTCACCCGGCCACGGTGGCCGATCATCGCCAGCTCATCCGGTAGAATCTACGGGCTGAACTTTTCGTGGTCGGGTGACGGTGTCAAGTCGCCGTTTGCGACACCTCGGCGGAGCTGTGAAAGCATTCGCCCGTTTAGGTTTTCGTCGCGACGCCGGCAGCTTCTATGCCCTAAGGGCATATGCTCCGGCCTGTGCGCGCGCGACCTGACACGCAACATACTATCACATAATACAATATTGTCAACCCCTGCACAAGGAAAATGCGGTTTTGGGTATATATTGGTATACTTATGAGGAAATACAACGTTATGGAGCTTTCAAAACAAATTGAAGGGCTGTTGTTTTATAAAGCAGCACCGATGAAACTAACACAACTTAAGAAGATTTTTAGTGTGGATGATGAAGTGCTCGGTGCCGCCATTGCAGAACTCAAAGATCGTCTTACTAATGGAGCAGTCCGCCTGGCAAATACAGAAACTGAAGTGCAACTTGTTACAGCACCCGAACTTGATGAACTTATCGAAGCAGTACGAAAAGATGAACTTAAAAGAGATATTGGTAAGGCAGGAGCCGAAACACTTGCCATTGTCCTCTACAAGGGCCCCATTAGCCGTGTAGAAATCGACCGCATACGTGGCGTAAACTCAGCGTTTATTCTACGCAATCTCATGGTACGTGGTCTAGTTGAGCGCGGAACAGAAGGGAAGAGTCATACTTTTGCCATTACACCAACGCTGTTGGCGCACCTGGGTGTAACGCATAAGACAGAACTTTCAAATTACGCCACCGTTTTAGACCAGCTCGAGAAATTTGAGGTGGAAAATACAGAAAATGAAAATGTTTAATTATGGATACTCAGAAAACTACAACTCCAAAAACTGACGAAGCAATCGTTACTACTGACGAACCTATTACTGACCCTGCAGACCCCTACACTGCTACATATCTTGAAGACAACAACACTACAAACAAAGTACCCGTACCACAACAACTTGCATTACTTGCAGCAATACTATTGTTGTTACTGGGCACCACAGTAACCACACGGGTAACAGACCATTTTAAGGATGTTGCTGAAGCTACTCCGGAAAGCACTCCTTATTCACAGCCACGTGAAGCTTCCACACCGCAAATTGCTCCAGAGCCCACCATTAAACCCTTTAGCGAAGTAAGTATCACCGCAAAATCAGCATACGTTTGGGATGTCCAAACGCAACGTGTACTTTATAAAAAAGAACCAAACAAACAAGTGCCACTTGCCTCAGTAACAAAACTCATGACAGCGCTCGTTGCACACGAGCTACTTTCTGAAAATGCTGACATAGCAATCACTGACCAAGCAATTCGACAATACGGGAACAGTGGACTCCTGCAAGACGAAACTTTTGAACGAACAACACTCTCAGATCTTGTGCTCATGTCGTCCTCTAACGACGGTGCGTTTGCACTAGCCCAAGCTGCAGGAAGTATCCTTTCACCAGACGAAGGCGCTACCGCATTTGTGCATGCCATGAACATCCGTGCAAAAGAACTCTCTCTGCACGACACATACTTCAAGAATCCAACAGGGCTGGACATTTCTGAAGAAGAAGGTGGGGCGTATGGATCTGCAAAGGACATGGCTTTTCTCATGGAATATATTGCTACTCATCAACCACAACTTCTTGAAGCAACAACTCAAGAGCAATCTCGAGTGTACAGCGAAGACGGCATTTACCATGATGCAGAAAACACCAATTACAATATAGATGAAATCCCGGGGCTGATTGGTTCAAAAACTGGCTACACGGACCTTGCAGGAGGCAACCTCGTGATTGCATTTAACGCGGGTCTGAATAGACCAATCGTGGTATCAGTACTAGGATCCACCCGACAAGAACGTTTCACTGATGTAACCGAGCTTGTGCACGAAGCACAACGCCATGTAGCACAACAATAATATGGAAAATTCAATCATTAAAATCCTCATCCCTGCAACGCTCGCGTTTATTATTGGCATCATTATCACGCCGTTAATCACGCACTACCTCTACAAATACAAAGTTTGGAAAAAAGAAGGGGGTAAAAAAACCATGCATGGAACTGTTGCAACTGAATTCAATCGACTCAAAGGTGAAGGAGAAACAAAGACTCCTCGCATGGGTGGTATCGTGATCTGGGGAAGTGTTCTTCTTACCGTAGCGTTACTTGCAGTACTCGGAACTATGTTTAGCAATTCAATATTTGCCGACTTAGACTTTTTCAGTCGGGAACAGACATGGATACCCATATCAGTACTTATACTTGGTGCTGCATTTGGTTTTCTTAATGATTGTTATGAGGTAACCCACCGGAAAGATGGAGTTCGCCTACGTACACGGGTGGTACTCATTTCGCTCGTTGCAGGGCTTATCGGATGGTGGTTCTACGCGAAACTTGGTGTAGATACCATAGGTATTCCTTTTGATGGTGCATTATACGTAGGATGGCTGATCATTCCATTGTTTATTTCACTAACCATTGGACTTTACGCCAGCGGCGTTATAGATGGTATCGATGGACTCTCTGGAGGTGTATTTGCAGCTGTATTTACTTCGTATGCAGGTGTTGCTGTTATTCAATCACAATTCGACATCGCTGCTTTATGTGCAACTATCGCTGGTGCTATTTTTGCATTCTTATGGTTCAACATCCCTCCTGCACGCTTCTGGATGACGGAAACAGGGAGCATGGCACTAACTCTCACACTTGCAGTAATTGTATTTATGACAGACAGCCTGGGTGAAGGTCATGGTATTTCACTACTATTTATCATTGGGCTTCCACTGATTGCAACGGTTGGTTCAAATGTACTACAAGTACTCTACCGGAAAGCGACCGGGAAAAAACTCCTCAGAATTGCTCCATTACACCATCACTTCGAAGCAATTGGATGGCCATCACACAAGGTAACCATGCGATACTGGATTATCAGTGTTATCTGTGCAATTTTAGGAATAATTCTTGCTTCTGTCATCTAGTATGCAAAAGTCTGCAGACAGAACATTATTAATCATTGTTATCACACTGGTAACACTTGGTTTCTTTATTTTTTCTTCGGCATCACTCGGTCTGCTTGCACGCGATGGTGCTCACTTTTCATCGGTTGCTTTTAGTCAGTTTGTATTCGGCATCTTAGGTGGAGGAATCAGTCTCTTTTTGACCAGTCAGATATATTATCGAAATTGGAGAAAATATGCGTTTTATATTTTTCTTTTTACAGGAGCCTTAACACTGACTGTTTTCATCCCAGGACTCGGTTTTAGTCACGGTGGTGCACAGCGATGGATTCATGTTGCGGGGTTCTCATTCCAGCCGGCTGAACTTTTGAAAATTGGTTTTGTGATTTATATGGCAACATTTCTTTCGGGAATGCAAAAACAAATCACCTCCTTTAAATACTGCACACTGCCTTTCGTTGGAATAATGACGGCAGTTGGCTTTATCTTACTTATCCAACCTGACACAGACACGTTTCTCTTGATGGGAATTGCAGGCTTGGCAATGTTCATTACCGCAGGGGGGAGCTGGCGCGATGTTGGACTTATGTTTCTCGCAGCAATCATTCTACTTATGGTCCTGGCATTTACACGGCCATATATCATGGATCGTTTTACCACCTTTTTCAACCCTTCAGCCGATCCTCAAGGGAAAAGCTACCAGATTCAGCAATCTTTAATCGCCATTGGGTCTGGCGGATTTGCAGGAAGAGGATTTGGTCAAAGTATTCAGAAATTTGAATACTTGCCTGAGCCAACAAGTGATTCCGTTTTCGCGGTGTATTCTGAGGAGTTTGGTTTCCTAGGAAGTTCTTTCCTGATTATTCTATTCTCGTTTTTCACATTCCGTGGATACCGCATAGCCTCGCATGCAACTGATTTATTCGGAATGCTCCTGGTAGTAGGGTTTATGACACTGATTGTAATACAAGCCTTTCTAAACATAGCCGCCATGATGTCACTGGCGCCACTGATGGGTCTTCCGTTACCGTTTGTGAGCCATGGAGGTACCGCACTTCTGACAACACTCACCGTAGTGGGAATTGTTTTGAATGTGTCTAAGTATCAGAAGAAGATAGTTTAGTGCATGATACAATATGTAAAATATGATCTGTCATCAATGAATGCCAGAGAATATATAAACAATATATGAAACGAATTGTTCTTGTAGGAGGTGGGAGTGGGGGACATTTTTATCCCCTAATTGCCACTGCAGAGCGTCTTAACGACATGAAATCTCAAGGGGAAAGCCTTGAGCTGTATTACCTTGGTCCAGAAACATACAATCAAGAGTCGTTGATTGCCAACAACATCACATTTATAAAAATACCTACCGGCAAACAGAGAAAATATTTCTCTTTCCTAAATTTCTTGGACTTATTTAAAGTTTTCTTCGGATTCATTATTGCAATTGGAAAATTATATAAAATCTACCCAGATGTTGTTTTTAGTAAAGGGGGATACACAAGCGTGCCCGTTGTACTCGCAGCATGGGTATTACGTATCCCTATTGTCATCCACGAGTCAGACACCAAGCCAGGGAGCGCCAATAAATTGGGGTCGAAGTTTGCGCGTTATATTGCAGTTGGGTTTGACGACGCAGCAAAATATTTTCCTGAAAAGAAGGTGGCGTTAACAGGTATCCCTTTGCGAAAAGTGTTCCATACACTTGTTCCAAAAGCAGATGCAATATCAAAATTAGGCCTCCCAAGCACCATGCCTCTCTTATTGGTAACAGGTGGATCTATCGGCTCACAGCGAATCAATAGCTTAATTCTAGAGTCCCTAGATGAGCTCCTGCCAAACTTTGTAATTCTTCATCAGACAGGTGAACAAAACGAAGAAAGCGTGAGACAAACGGCAGCACGTCTCCTGCAAGATCCTGAGTTACTCTCTCGATATTTTGTAAAAGGCACACTCAGTGGGACTGAAATGCACCTCGCGCAAAGTGCCGCAACACTTATTATTTCACGAGCAGGGACAGGGACAATTTTTGAAATCGCTCAAAAGGGGAAACCAGCCATCGTAATTCCAATTCCCGAAGATGTAAGCCATGACCAGCGGACCAACGCGTACGCCTTTGCACGAAGTGGAGCTGCATCAGTTCTAGAAGAGGCAAACCTTACCGATGGTTTGCTAACCGCAGAAATTACCCGTATTATGACAGACCCGGCCGTATATGAGACTATGAGTGCATCTGCACGCCAATTTGCAGGCACTGATGCAGCAAAAACAATAGCGGAAACCCTTACGGGCGTTACTAGGGAGCACGCATAGAGCATACACAATTTATATACTGACACTGCTTAATACACTGAGACTTTATTATGAATACACAAACAACTGAAACGAAAAGGGTAGTCACACGATTTGCCCCTTCACCTACAGGGTTTATGCACATTGGAGGGGTCCGTACCGCACTATACGCATATCTCTATGCTCAGAAAATGGGTGGTGATTTTATTCTTCGTATTGAAGATACTGACAAAGCGCGTGAAATTGAAGGCTCTATAGAACACATTAAAGAATCTCTCCAGTGGTTGGGGATTGAATGGAAATATGGTCCCGACAAACCAGGACCTTTTGGTTCATGCCTCCAGTCAGACCGACTCGATATCTACAAACGATACGCACAGAAACTCATGGACAAAGGACTTGCATACCCCGACCCATACACTTCAGCAGAGCTAGAAGAATTCCGAGAAAATGCAAAACTGGAAAAACGACCTTTCTTATTTAGAGATCATCGACCTGATACATTCGACACATGGGATGGGGCGAAGCCATTACGTTTTAAAGTACCTGAGGTAAAGCGATACCACTGGAATGACGAGGTCCGAGGTGATCTCGAGGCTGGCGAAGAAATGGTTGATGACATTATCATCATCAAAGCCGATGGTTACCCAACATACAACTTTGCACACATCATTGATGATTTAGAAATGGGGGTAACGCACATTATGCGTGGTGAAGAATTCATATCAAGTACACCGAAGTTTCTTACTTTATATGATGCACTGGAGATTCCATATCCAAAGTTCGTCACCATGCCACCAATCATGGCCGCAGATGGGAAAAAGAAGCTCGGCAAACGCGACGGGGCAAAAGACTTATTGGAGTACCGTAGCGATGGATACCTTCCCGAAGCAATGGTGAACTTCTTAGCTCTTATTGGTTGGAACCCAGGAACTGAACAAGAAGTATTTACTGCAGAAGAATTACGTGAAGCATTTACTTTAGAAAAGATCCAGAAATCCGGGGGTGCCTTTAATGAAGAGAAGTTACTTTGGATGAACAAAGAGTATCTCCACAAACTCGACACACACGCATTTACCACGTACACAAAAGCAGCACTACCCCAAAGTATCACTTCACTCCCTGGTTACTCTGAAGATGTTTTAGCAAAACTTGCGCCATCAATCCAGGAACGTGTTCACATCAAACAAGAAATCACTGATGCAGCAGAAGCAGGGGAGTACACATGGGCTTTTGCTACACCAGACGTGTCGACTGACCTTGTAAAATGGAAGAAAGATGAGTCCGTGGCTGATGCATTGCCGCGACTAGAAAAAGTAGCTGAACTGCTTGCAGGAGCAAATTTTGAGTCTTCTGAGACTATCAAAGAATCCGTATGGGACTACGCAGAAGAAGTAGGTCGTGGTGAACTCCTCTGGCCACTGCGTGTCACTCTCACGGGCCTTGAACGATCCCCTGACCCATTCACCTGCGCATACATAATAGGGAAGGAAGAAACCTTAAAGCGAATCAACCTAGTGATAGCAAAGTTGGGATAAAGTTTGTACGCCGGGTTGCAGGCAGTTCGAACCACCTGCATGATATGATTCGTATATATGGAACCTGAATTAAATGAAGCAGAAGGATATTTAGCTCCACTGAAGAAAGTCACTCCGTTATCGAAATATTTAGCGATGGCTTTATTCATCATTCTTCCGTTTATTAGTGGTTGGATTGGATATATGTATGCGCCGGAGAAGGTGGTGGAGGTTGAGAGGGTTGTTGTGAAGGAAGTTATTGTTGAAGTCGACCCAAAAGAAAACCCTGAATTCGAAAATGAAACCATAGTTATTGAGGGAGAGAAGCCTGTTACCAATAGTGATATTAACGCCTACGTTACTATCGTTGATAGTGAGGGACAACCGCTTCAACCTGATAGAGTGTTCTGGTACTATCCTCCCGATTCAGAAGCTACAACGATTGAAACCCCCGCCCAGTGTACAAATGAAGTTTGTTCACGCTGGGAAATTTCTGGAGCAATTGGCGACAAAATTTATGCAGCCGCTTCGTACAAACGAGGCCATACTGACCCATATTGTGGCTTCAGTGCATACGACGCTAATATAATTAATTTGTCATCTGCTAGTATTGCAGAGGTTACCTTGACCTTAGAAGAATCAGAATGGTGCGAATAATTTTTAAAAAGCTTTTCGAATCCTGCCCAACTGTCAAATACATCATAGCCTCAAGGCCTGGCTTTGAGGTCTTAGTATTTGTGCGCCCAGATGCAGGCGGTTAGAACCTTACTATAGAAAGAAAATTTGTTTTCTTAACTGAGTTTAATAAAATGCAGAGTTAACGATTGAAAATTGAAATAATAAACAAACCCCGGCTGAACTCTCAGTCGGGGTTTTTGTTTTTACATGCATTACAAGTTCAGTAATTCACCAACTGAGCCCACGAATACTTCTTGTACATGCATCCGTATAGGGTTTTTTAGGAGGTGTGTTCTCCAATCATCTGCACATGCTGCCAAGCGCCTCCTGGCTTCCAAATTAGGAGAACCAGTAACCCTTCCTGTTGTGGAGTGAAGAATACCAATCGGAATGGGTGTCATTCCACATGATTCCATAGCAACCGAAAACTTGTCGCGAGCCTTGTAAACTTCATCAGATACCATCGACGAGCAGAGCAAAATTTCCTTCCCTGTGACAACCAGATTATCAAAGACGAACTCGAGACCCAAAAGTTCTGCAGTGTCACCAGGGTGAAATTGTGAAATCAAACCCAGGGAACCAGGCGAACCTTGCTTGATAGTAATGTGAGTAGGGTAGTCCACGCCTGCTAACGGGTCAATGAAGCCGAATTCCCGAAAACTTTCAGTAAGACCTGAATACACTGTATCCATGGGTCCCAAACTGCATGCCACAATACAATTTTTAGCGACGCGTTCGGGAACTCCTGGCGATGATTCATATGGATCAGAGATAAGAGTTTCTATCCCTTTTGCATGCATTCCTGCATAGCGGGAATTGAGTTGATTAGATTGAGTGCTCACCTGAAACCTCCTTTTTGAACAAAATCAACTCTTACAATACTATGATATATACAATAGTCAATTTATATAGCGCAGTAGGTCACCTTATCCCATTTTGTTGGATATGCTAAAATAGTACTCATACAATATGAGTACACGTTCCGTTTTAGCCTTTATCTTTGGACTGCTTTTGATTCCTGCGTTATATACAGGAGCTGGTTTTTCCTATGCCCAATCAGAAGTTGAAAAACTGCAAAGTCAGATAAGTGAGCGTAACAACAGACTCTCCAGTATCGAACAAGAAATTGCTCAGTACGAATTAGCACTACGTGAGGTAGGGGCAGAGAAGAGTACGCTTCAGGGTGCAATCAACCAACTCAGTTTGGAGCGTAAAAAAGTACTCGCTGACATCAGTTACACTGAAAATAAAATTTTAGCAACTGATTTAACTATCAATAAATTAGATCTTGAAATTTCAGTTACCGAAAACAACATAGCTAAAAATGAAGCTTCAATTTCAGCCATACTTCGACAAGTTTCTGCGGCAGATGACGAATCTTTTGTTGAAGTATTCTTACGACAGGAAAATATTTCAACCTTCTGGGAAGAACTTGAAGCACTCGAGGTAGTAAGAGAAAATATGTCTGTGCGCATAACAGAACTCAACAAAGCAAAGACAACACTTGAAGCACATAAGGCTCAAAACAATCAAGAAAAAGAGAGTCTTTTAGGTTTGAAGGATCAGTATGATGATCAGCAAAGTATTCTTGCAGGCAACCAGGCGAACAAAGCTGAACTGCTCTCTGCAACAAAGAACGAAGAATCAAACTACCAAACGCTCCTAAATAACAAAAAAGCAGCACGGGACAAACTAGTTTCAGAAGTGCGTGACATTGAATCACAAATCCAATTTATCCTAGACCCAAATACGATTCCGAAAAAAGGAACGCCTGTATTTCTTTGGCCGTTAGCGAACCCATATATCACACAGTACTTCGGCTACACTAAGTTTGCCGCCTCAGGCGCATACGGAGGAAGTCAGCACAACGGTATGGACCTCGGCGCTCCAGTGGGAACAAAGCTTATAGCCCCGCTTACAGGAACGGTAAGAATGATTGGTAACACAGACGCTGTTCCTGGCTGTTACTCATGGGGGAAATGGCTACTTATCGACCATCCAAATGGTCTTTCAACCATGTTTGCCCACCTAAGCCAAATCGCTGTTTCTCCAGGACAGAAAGTGAGTACCGGTGAAATCGTTGGCTATGTAGGGAATACAGGGTACTCAACGGGACCTCATCTTCACTACACCGTATATGTAACTAGTGGGGTAGAAGTGAAGCAGTTTAACCAGTTTAAGAAGGTAACTGGTTGTGGGGCAGCTCTTTCACCATTTGCTGCGATTGAAGCCTACATGGATCCTCTGGACTTTTTACCACCGTTATAGTGCCTTAGTCAGGATTTGCCCAAGGGCAGAACAAATCCTGATCTACCTTCGTAATAGTCGCTTTGCTCCTTTACTCAGGTACCATTTGCTGCGATTGAAGCCTACATGGATCCTCTGGACTTTTTACCACCGTTATAGAACTTGTGAACAGACAGTGATTTTGAAATAGCTGTGCGGTTGATCCGTACTATATACTAAGGGATATGGATACACTGAACTCAACCCAGATAGTAATACTCGGAGGAAGTGGCGACCTTGCAAAACGTAAATTGATTCCTGCATTACTCGATCTATACAACAATAATAAGCTACCTGAGCACTTTTCAATCATCGGTCTTGCAAGAACTCCGCGCACAAACGCGGAATATCGCGAACTTGTGAGACAGTCAATCCTGGCTCATGGACACGATCATTCACAGGAGCAAATTAAACAATTTTGTACACATGTGACCTATGTTTCAGGATCATTTGACGAACCTGAAAGCTATATTTTATTGCAAAAGACCTTAGACAGTTTTTCTGATAAGCATACGTCGCAAAGTAATAAACTATTCTATCTCGCGGTTCCACCTGAACATTATCAAACAATTTTTACAAATTTACATAAAAGTAAACTAGCCCAAGAAAACTCAAAACACTCGAACTGGTCTCGTATTTTGGTAGAAAAACCATTCGGTAATAATCTTGAAACAGCGCAAGCATTAGACAGGTCATTGAGCACTCTTTTTAAAGAAGACCAAATATTTCGTATTGACCACTATCTTGCAAAAGAAGCAGTTCAAAATATTCTGTCGTTCAGGTTTGCTAATTCAATCTTATGCTCCGCATGGGATCACAAGTCAATAAAAGAAATATCTATCAAGATGCACGAAGAAATCGATGTAGAAAGTCGTGGTAACTTTTATGACAATATCGGTGCATTACGCGACGTGGGGCAGAACCACCTCCTTCAGTTACTGGCACTTATTACAATGGATGAACCAAAAACATTTACTGCCCAAGATATTCGTTCGGAACGAGCAAAAATACTAAAAAAATTAATTTGTGTGCGTAAAAAAGATATCTCTTCTCATGTGACTCGTGGTCAGTACGAAGGATACCTGAATACACAAGGTGTTGCCTCTGACTCAAACACGGAAACATTCTTTGCGTTAACTGCTTATTTAAATGCTCCAAAGTGGCGAGGGGTACCAATCCATATAGAAGCAGGTAAAGCTATGTCTTCTGCAGAAGTATCTATTGAAGTACTTTTTCATAAGGTAACTTCTGGGCCCTTCCAGACAAAGGAATGCCAGGTGAACGGAAATAAAGTACGTCTGACTATTTCTCCAGAGCAAACTATGCACATCACACTCAATGCAAAACAGCCTGGGCATGGATACCAGTTAGAACCAAGGACATTGTCATTTGTCTGCAACACTAACCGTGAAGAAATTAATGCATACGAAAAAGTTCTGCTGGATTGTATTGTGGGGGATCAAACACTATTTACTCAGACAGACGAGGTAGTAGCATCATGGAAATTCATTACTTCAATTGTGGATAACTGGCATGATATACCAGTTCTTCAGTACCAACCAGGGGAGGGGATGTCTGCTAATCATATAATCAAATAAATTATGAAAAAAGAAATTACATTCATTGGACTCGGGAGAATGGGGGCAGCAATGGTCACGCTTTTGTCAGAAAAGGGATATCAGGTGCACGGATATGATCCAAGTCAGACAGCACGAACAAATGCTACTGACGCTGGAATACAGGTGTACCAAACACTTGAGGATGCCGTCCATACACTTGATATGCCAAGGACCGTTTGGCTAATGGTCCCCGCAAAGTACGTTGATGATGTAATTCAACAACTACTTCCAATTCTTACTAAAGGTGACACTATCATCGATGGGGGCAATAGCTTCTTCAAAGACACCCTACGGCGCGAAAATGAACTTGCGGATTCAGGTATTAATTACATCGATTGCGGCACTTCGGGGGGAGTAGAGGGTGCACGTAATGGTGCTTCGCTTATGGTTGGTGGTGAGCAAAATATCGTTGAAGAACACGCACATCTATTTAAGGACCTTGCTACTGAAAATGGATACGGGCACGTTGGGGAATCAGGGGCAGGGCATTTTGTAAAAATGGTACACAATGGTATCGAATATGGAATGATGGGTGCAATCGCAGAAGGGCTCAACGTACTCCATGAACATAAAGCTGGACTAAATCTGGACATCATTAAAACACTCAATCCATACCAGAATGGAAGTATTATCGAAAGTAACCTAATGAATTGGGTTTCTGAAGCGTATCACCAGGATGGTTATCTTGCTAAAATTGCAGGAGAGGTACCCAAAGGAGAAACTGAAATGGAAATGGAATACCTCATCAGTAATGAGAATGTGTTAATTCTTGAAGCAGCATTAGCACAACGCAAAGCAACGAGGAAAGAGCCTTCATTCATAGGCACATTAATTTCTGCTATGAGAAATCAGTTTGGCGGACATAAAATAATTAACAAAAAGTAGCTATGGTTATTAATCACACCTCAGAAGAACCTTTACAACAAGCTGGAAAGGAACTTACAAAACTTTTGGAAAAACATAAAAATTCTAAAACCCTGGTACTGCTTGCAGGAGGATCAGCGTTACAAGCTCTAGAGTATGTCGATACACAGTACATAAATGAATACACGACGGTTATGATGATGGATGAGCGTTTTTCAGAAAATGAAAGCGTAAACAACTATCTTCAAATGACTCACACATCTTTTTACACAAAGATTGAGAACAGCGGGGCACAATTCATACAAACAATACCCCAGCCGGACGAAACTCATGATGGTTTTTCTAAGCGGGTAGCTGAAATACTCTCTGGCTATATCACTGAAAATCCCACCAGCTCCAACATCGCGCTATTTGGCATTGGCCCTGATGGCCATACTGCGGGGATATTCCCAATGGATAACACAGAATTTGATGACACCTACAACCAGGGAGATTTGTATGTCCCTGTCACATATACAAAAAATCCCTTTAGTAAGCGGTGTAGTATAACCCCGAAATTCATCACCACACACCTTAATCACACACTGGTATATGCAGTAGGTGAGGATAAACGGTCTGTACTCACTTCATTAAATAACACACAAGAACTCTATGAATTTCCTGCTCATATTCATAAACGAATCTGTTCCCATGTGTATACTGACCTTACCGTCTAAAACTACTTTACAATCATTAGAGAGGGTGCATACTAGATATATATGAACAAGCGATTATTTATTACCGGTATCATATTTTTACTGCTGTTAGCGACAAGTGCTACCTATTTTTCAGGCAGCAACGCCAATACTGCAACAGCATGGCTTTGGCAAAATGATGCTAGTGACCACTGCATTGCATTACTCACACAGAACGACAGGCAAGCAGGGGAGTACACTGTTCAAAAAGCACGTATAAATACCGACGATACTACCGACTATATCTTGAAGGGACGTTCTGACAATCTCTGTGGTTCAGCGGGCTGTATTTACGAACTATGTATTTATACGGACACTGGAATGGAAATCCTCCCATTTGGCTATGCAGCAGAAGCTATAGAACTAAAAGGTACGGCGACACAATCAATGTACGATATACAGTTAATAGGGAAGAGTAGTGCAAGTTTCCAATGGACAGGCGACAAGTATACCCTAATCAACTAATTTTTTATTATAGACATTGTTCGCACAATACTTAATTATAGGGGACTGATGGAGGGGAAGGTGATAGATATAGTAATAATATGCACGTCTCTTATAGACAACGCTTTTAGGTCTTCATAAGACAATTATTTATTTTCTTGTCTGAAAATTTATTGCCAAAAACGTACTAGTTGAAAATTTAAAAAATATTTTTAAATTTTAAATCAATTCAGGAAATTTAAATTATTTTAGAGGTACTAAACTACCTCTAAAATAATCCAAGGGAAGGATTTTTTGATCACGTAATTCTCTCTCATATTTGTTTTTTATAAAGAGGTACCCTAGTACCTCTTTTTTAATCAAAAAACCTTACAGAGGATTCTGTAGCCTTTTTTGGGCAGCATAGAGGTAGTCTAGTACCTCTAAATCAACCCATAAAGGCTCACAGCCGCTGAAAAACGTTCATAATGTATACATACGTACAAAATGAAAATAATGGGCTAATTTGGATAAAAAGTGATTTTAAGAGAGATGTAAAGAGGTACCCTAGTACCTCTTTTATTGTGTACAAAACAGCACAATATATGTGGTGGATAAGTAGCGTTGTTTAAGATGTATTTAACTGTTATTTTATATAGATAACTGAGTATTAGAGATATTATACTCAGTTACTAGGAGGGTGTGATTATGTGTGAATACAGAGCTTATTGCTCTGTATGTAAACCATGTACAATAAATACATCCTCCCTTTCAGTCTCTTATGTCAAAATCAAAACTTTCAAATCTACTCCCCTTAATTGATGATTTTCTTTTACATATCCAGGCGAATAATTATTCGCCGGAAACTTTATATAATTACGAACGAGATTTACTGACTTTTGAAAACTTTTTACAAAACGAACTTTCCTCCCTCCCCTTCTCTAAGGTGACCAAAAAGACCATCGAGCAATTTAAAGCATATTTAAATTCAGATGATAGAAAGACAGCAACTGGTGCAAAGTCACAAAAACGTCTCGGGGCCGCTTCAATCAACAGAACCCTCACATCACTCCGAAGATATCTCAACTACCTCATTGATATGGATCAAGATGTGCCCGTAGTACCACAATCAGTGAAATTGGTACGTATGGGTAAGAAGCATGGGCAAGTAGCAGAAATGGATGATCTCATCAGACTCATCGAGTCACCCATGGAGTACGAGAAGAACAAAGTCATTGCTCTGCGCAACCGAGCAATGCTCGAAACACTTTTTGCCAGCGGTATGCGTATTTCTGAACTGATTAGTCTTAAAAGAATTCAGCTTGATAAGTCAGGAAAAATATTTATTGAGGGTAAAGGCAAGAAGCAACGTTTTATTTATTTAACAGACCGAGCACAGAGCCATATTCATGCATACCTCAAGACACGTAGTGACGACTCACCTTTCTTATTTATTCCTAAACGAGGACTTAATGCCGCAGATAAGAAAAAACACATCTCCCCAAACTACCTTCAGATGAAGATAAAGTGGTACCGTGGCCTACTTGGTATCAATGTACCAACCAGCGCCCACTCACTCCGGCACGGTTTTGCCACCTACTTAGCAGAGCAAGGCGCAAACCCTGCTGCACTACAGGTACTCCTTGGCCATGAATCTCTTGAAACGACCACACGCTATGTCCATGCATCTGATAAATATGCAGAAGATACCCATAAAAAGTTCCATCCATTAAAGAAGTAGTATGAAACCTATTTGGACAGAAGAGAAAATTAAACAAGGTTTTGAGAAATTTCGTACAAGCAATGGTCGTCTACCTAAAGCCAATGAAATTGACAAGCTTGACTACCTCCCTTCTTCGAGAGCTATTCAGAAACGTTTTGGAGGTCTTGAAGCATTACGAGGTGCACTAGGGTATAAAAACACTCACTTTGGCAAGGGTGTACATCGAAGCAAGATAGCGACCGTATCTGGACAAAGAAGTCGCGAGCTAGAAGCAGACCTTGAAAAGTTCTTGCATGAGCACTTTGGATTAGATGCTGTCCAGACTGAACTGGCATTCCATGGGAAGCATAGGATAGATTTTTACATCACTACAACTGAGGACAAATTCGGTGTTGATATTTTTTATGCGCAAACCATTCGCACCCTTCAAAGCAGCGTTAATATTAAAATGAAGAAGTATGATTATTTCTGTAAACCTCTTTACCTAGTAGTTGCAAATGATGCAATCACTCAAACACACCTCAATGCTTACTCGAAAAACAAAGAGTTGCCCTTCCCTGACAATGTATCATTTGTAACACTTACAGGGTTTAAGAAACTTATATCAACTACTTGGTGTACGCAATAATTAATCGCCAATAAAGCTACCTTCAAGAAGCATCGAGATGTGAGAATCATAGTCTTCTCTATGTTCGGTTAAAAATATATTACGCTTCCCTTCCTTACTAAGTTCTTTTTCAATTTCTGGGTGTCGAGCTAAATAATCAGAGAGTTTCTTGGGGATGATTTCAGTCTGGCTAAATATCTTTACTTTCCCTTGAAACGCTTTTTTAAGCTTATCTGACAAGAGTGTGTAGTGGGTACAACCAAGTATAAGACCCTCAAGTGGCACCCCAGCAATAAGTCTATCTTCCACAAGAGCTTGGGCTATCGCCCCTGCCCCATCAAGCTTCCCTGCTTCGATTAATGGGACTAATTCTGGAGTTGCCACTGCCTCTATTTTTGTATCAGTTTCGTCTCGCTTTCCAAATTCCAAATGATATTTACCGGAACTCACCGTCCGAGCAGTCGCAAACATCAACACTCGCCTACACTCACTTTCTAGCACTTCTTCAACCACGGGGATAATGACCCCGAGTATCCGACGAGATGGGTGCTGGCTGGGTAAAAACTCATCTTGTAAGCGTCTGAGAGTCTCTGCAGATGCAGTATTGCAAGCAATGATGACGAGTGCACAGTCACGTTCGAAAAGATGTTCTACCCCCGCTTTAGTCAGAGTATAGATTTCTTCTTCAATTCTATCTCCGTACGGGAGATTTTTAGTATCTCCATAGTATTCGTAGTCATACTCTGGCAAGTGCTTAGCCACCGCTTTTAAAATAAGCAGTCCACCCAATCCAGAATCAAATAGTCCAATTTTCATATCCAATATAACTCAGCCCCTATCCAAAAAGTGATAGCACGTTACGAAAACATTTTTTTGACGTCTGCGATACTGGAAAGAACAGGATCGCGTGACACTTCATTTTGATCTTGTACTCCAGGGACTAGCCCATTTGGTTCAGTAAAAACACTTATTATAAATTCTTCAATGGTATTCATATGTAGTTATGGTTAGTACTTTCGAATGACGCCTTTGACTATTGCTGCGATCCTCATTTCGTACTCTGGGTAAATTGGTTTGTAGTTTTTGTTTGCAGGAAGGAGCCACACTTTCTTTCCGTCAGTCTTAAAATATTTCAAGGTCCAGCCTCCGTCTACTTCAGCAACAACAATATCTCCATCTTTGGCAGTTTGTGAACGTTCTGCAATCACGAGATCTCCTTCATCGATATGTGCCTCAATCATTGAATCCCCTTTCACCTCTAGTATAAAAGTCTTTTCTTTCTTTGGGATAAGGTACTCTTCGATGCTCAACGTATCTAATGCTTGCTCATCTGCGGTAGTCGGGATTCCAGCCTCCACAAGCCCCAATAGAGGAATCTCTCCTGCAGCAATTGCGGGGATAATCTTCCCTTGTGCATCTTTCTCAAGAACACCGGCGTCAATGAGTTTATGCACTAGTTTTGAAACTGCATTTTTTGATTTGAAACCAACAAGATCCATGATCTCGGCATAGCTGGGCATGCGTTTGTTTCGATTATAGAATTTGAAGATTTTATCTTGATGGCTCATAATTTTCGTATTTGCTCTTATTTGTAGTGTACCTTGGACACAGGTCCATAAAGACAACCCCTGTGTATACCGAGATTGTCTTACATAATGCCCTTAAGCTCGACTGAAAAGATTGATTCGTAATGGACTTAGAATTGACTTCATTCGCTCCTCTTTTCGGATTTGTTGGAGGAGCTGTCGATGTCGACGTGCTTCTCTTTTATAGTCTGCGTGCTGCACAATCTTGCAGTCGATGATACCGTTTAGGTTTTGGATTTCTTTGTTTAACGCTTTAAGATATTGTTTTTTACTCATACTCATTTCCCTATATTTTTAATGTAGATATAGTATAGGTGAACGAACGTTCACCGTCAAGCAATTCTCGTGGGGAAGGAACTATGCGAATAAAATACCTTTATTTTTAGCCAATCATATGAAATCTATCCATCAATTTTCCATCTACGTCAATACTTTCTTCAAACATTTTCCTTGGTCGAATGAAGACAGGTTTCTCACCAAGTTCTGAGTCATCGTACTGTGCCTGATACACCACACACTCGAGTAAGGGATTTGATTCAGTAAAATAACCAACAGCAATCACTGTGTATTCTCTTTTATTTTTATAATGCGTATAGCGATTTCCAACTACTACTCTCATATTTATACAGGGCCGCCTGAATATCTATCCATTGCATTCCAGGCGACATACGCAAGCAGTGATGCATATAGCGTAATTCCTAGCACAAGCAAGGTAAATGCTAAGGGTTGTTCCTGAAACGTAGGCATATACAGGTACACTAATGAAAAACCCACAAGAGCCACTACAATGTCATTAATTTTATTTATTGTCGTTTCTCGTATTTCTTTTGGAATTTTTAATATTTCAACATACTCCCAAATAGAAGCTATTAAAAATAAAATTGCGAAACCTTGCCAGAATGGCACACCTAAGGAAAACGGAACAAACGCAAAAACTACTCCAGTGTTAAAATGTACGATTGACCACAAGTCAACAATCTTTCGCTCCCAATATTTAATATCAAATATATCCATAGTTAAACTATTTAAGGAAAGTAATAATTTCTTTCATAAAATTCTGTGCGTCGCGACTCACCAAAGGATGATGGCCCCCTGTATCAGAATACACTATCTGAGAATCACAAAAGAGTTTCCGTAAGTATGGGCCATGAGTACCTCCAGTTCGCTTATCGTTTGTTGCGTAGATAATCATTGCAGGAACATTGTATGAACAAGGAGCCTTTGAGATGATTCTTCTGAATTGTCGAGCATCGTTACACAGGCCTTGCCTGTGTAAATGTGCATCAAAACTTGACTCCATATGGAAAAGTAATTGTTTCTGATATGAAGCATTTGCTTTAATAGCAGACCAATCTAACTTCAAATGAGCGACGCAGATCCACAAATAAACATCTGGCAAGAACCTTTTAAGTAAATACAAGAAAAAAATAACAGGTCTATTAAAAAATAGTTTTACAGCAAACAAAGAGGTCAATTTTGTCTTATGACCAACAGCAGTCAGAAAAATAACCTTATCAAACGTTTCTGGAAATTTTTCTAACAATTCTAAAGCGACAGGCCCACCACCTGAATGTGCAATTATGGAACATTTAGTGATATCTAATTTTTCAAGGATTTCATACAGATATTCAGCCTGCTGAACTAATGTACGACCATGTCGCAACGGCACATGAGTAAACCCAGGCCTTGACGGACAAATCACTCGAAAACCATGTCCGCACAGCCAAGACATAAACATAGGTCCACTACCATACCCACCGATTGACCCATGCACGAATAAAACAGGATTTCCTGTACCAGTATCAGTGTAGCTGATCTCACCGTCACTTATTTGTAGACGTTTCTCATCAACGTCAACCTGAGCACGTATTTCCTGTAGCCATTTTTTATATGCTTTCCACATACTTTTATTTCTTATCGTCTATGAGCATGATAAATCGCGTTTACTGCAAGCGAAGCAAGTGCTCCAATAAGGAAAGTCCACTCAACCGAGAAATAGAAAGTAAGGCAAACCATAATCACCAACGCTATTGCCCGACCAATATGTGAGGACATTTCACGCATTACCGTAAATTCATCAACATACCTCCCCTGCTCCCCTGACATATCATACAAAATCGCACTGTAGGGTGTTTTTATAAAAATCTTAGTTATGTTGTGATACAACCCTACGAAGAAAATCTGTGTTGCGGAAAGTACAAAAATTTTAAAGATCCACCCAATGGCATACAGCACACTCCCCCTTTTAAGAGTCTGGATTTTACTACTTCCTTTCGCATCGATGTACTTCCCTACTACCAGCTGAACAACGATTGTGACGGCCACAATCACTGTGGAGAGTGCCCCAATTTCCAGCATATTACCATCAAGTACCTCGTACAGGAAAATTGGCCACGCGATAAGCGTCACAATAACTTCAGCACCATTTGCCATCTCTCCGACCAACACATTGCGGAAATTTGGTGAAAACATGTGTTGCACTGTTTCTTTATATGTCCAAGTGAATTTTTCCTCCACAGCAGGTACAAAAAGATACGAAATGCCCGCACAGGCAAGTAGTACTACACCTATTGCAAACAAAACGGAGTAGCCACTGTTTTGTACGATGTACCCTGCAAGAATTGGTCCAAGCATCCCCATAAATGCAATAGTTGCAAACATAAGCGATACATCCCTCCCGCGTTCCCCTCCTTTAGTAAAGGCGGTAAAGTCAACATGGTACGGAACCCAGTGAAAGACACGAAAGCCTACAGTCACCACTGCAAGCGGAAGCAGACAGTGCCAAATATTTATTTCATTCGCAAAAAATAAAATACCAAATTGAAAGACCGAGAATACTGCTCCAAGTGCAAGGGTCTTACTGAAGCCCAATCTATTAGTCAGAGACATCCCCGGTACAAGAAATGCAGCATATCCAATAGAAATAGCTGCGTAAAAGAGACCTACAATCCAAAAGGAAAAACCGGTCATCTCATACAGGAAAATCGGGACAAACATTCCCATCATGGCAGTAGCAAGACCCTGAATGAGTCTTTTTGAAATAAACAGCTGTAAGAAGCCTTCTTTGCGATTCGTACCCCTGCGTGAAAGGCGCTGTAGCACAACAGTAATTCGTTCCATATTAAGTTATTGTACCGCACTGACAGCCTCAAAAACGCCGTTACACACGAAAAAAGTCGGATCCACGCACGCACCCCTCTTTTACTATCAACCTTTAGAAAGTTCTACAATCTCATCAAAGTGTTTCTTTTGAATAGGCATTACCGAGAGTCTGTTCCCTTTCTTTACTAACGGCATATGTGCAAAAACTGGATCAATTTTAATCTCTGCGAGTGTCACCGTACGTTTAAGTTTACTTACAAACTTCATATCTACACAAAGCCACCGAGGGTTCTCGGGGTCACTCTTAGGGTCTGGATGGTCACTTTTTGGATCGAACTGTGTTGGGTCTGGATATGCGTCACTCACGATTTTCATCGTACCTACCACACCAATCTCTTTTGTATTAGAATGATAAAAAAGCGCCAGGTCTCCTACTTTCATATCGTCACGCATCATGTTACGTACTTGATAATTACGAGTACCATCCCACATTTCCACCCCGTCCCTTTTTAAGTCATCAATTGAATAACAATCAGGTTCACTTTTCATAAGCCAATAGTTTCTTGTTTTTGAATTTTTCATTGTCATATATCTAGTATACTAAATATAAGACGTTATACAGTATTTACAATCATATATGAATCTCACAAAACTTAATCAGTATGCAGCACCTGCAGGACGCATTCTGGTAGGTACATTCTTTTTACTCGCGGGAGTTGGTAACCTGACCAATATTGCAGGAACAGCACAGACCATTGCCTCAACAGGGCTGCCCTTTAGCACCTTCCTAGCTTGGGATACGAGCCTATTTTTAGTAGTTGCAGGAGGATTGACTATTGTGGGTAAGTTTAAAAAAGAAGCACTCGGACTGCTAGCCGTTTACGTTATTATTGTTACTGCCCTATTGCACGGTCCTCATCTATGGGCAGACGATGTGTCTGGTACGCAAATTATGGAATTCACAAAGAACCTCGCATTACTCGGTGGACTGCTTTATATGTTTGCTCATTCAGGAAATAACCACAGTGAAGAACGTCACAAAAATCAAATTAAGTAAGGAATTTAAAATAAAACTGCATACACGTATGCAGTTTTATTGTGCAAAAATAAGCAACTATGGTTAACAAGGTCCATCAAGGTCAGGATCACAATAGGGTGGAGGATTTTCTCCCAAACCGTCACTAATACCTGGCCCTGAAGGTGTAGTAGGAGCATCCTTACTACTAAACGCATCTCCAAACAAATTCACCACTCCCCAGATAGAAACCATGAGTACGAACCCAATGATTGCCCAGAGCAGTAATTTTTTCCCTTCTTCTCGACTACTTTCGTTTCCTCCACCTAAGATGAAGTACTTGAACATTCCGTAGATGAATACCAGTAGAGCAACAGCAAAGATCAGTGGGATAAGAACGGTGTTAATGAAATCGCTTATCTGTCCTACAAAAGTTGTAAGTGAAGCAAACGCTGCAAAAGTGACTGATGGAATTACATATACCAGAGCACTGAATAATATTATTTTTTTCATAGTCTTATTATATAGTAATTTTTTGGAATATAACTAGATATACACAAAAGACCACATGCATGCATATGGTCTTTTGTTTGTACATTCTAACAATATACTTGTGGAGAAGTTATGTTAGGCAGACGCAAGCGTCCGACCCCAACACGGCCGTGAGGCACTCCATGGTTGTGTACCCTGACGCTCATAGAGGTCGCGGGCATACGCCATGTTGTCGTAGATGTTTTCAAGATCGAGCTCAAGGGAATCTGCAGTATCACCATGATAATAGGTGTTAATCTGCATCACTCCCGTATCTCGATCATCAACATATCCACGAAGAACTGTACCATCGGCAAGTGTGTGTTGGAATGTGGATTCGCAACGAGCAACCTGAACCATTACCGGGATGTCGCTAAAGTACTCTCGTACAACAGCTTCAGTGTTAGCAACAGCAACAGTTTGCTCTACTTGCGTAGTAGCGATATTTCCGTACGCAGTATCAACTTCTGAAGCTGATACTGTTCCTGTAAAAGCCAAAAGGGCTACAATAACAGTGGATATAATAAGCCAAGTGTCTTATCTAACAATAGAGCGTCGTGAGAGTCGCACACAAGCCGTAAGGCTTGTAGCTACATAAGAGATATATAAATTAAAGTTCACTTTCATTTATATATTTCGTTGAAGCGTAAAAGGGCAAAGCCCTTTTGTATGACCGAGTAAGTGAGGATTGTATGGCCTTGTGCCTTACAATAACTCTTCCAACCCCTTCTCAACGAGCGCTCCTGCACAACCCGAAGGTTAGTGCAAAATATCTCCTGGAGGAGACAACCGGAGAATCATAGCATGTTTCTCGGATTTATATGACTATACCATGTTTTATGGTTATTGTCAATGTGTAGAGCTTCCTTGAAATCAAAAAACGGCTTTACTAAGCCGTTTTTTGTGTAGGGTAATGACTTGACAAAATTTAAATCAACTGCAAAGTATATCTTCTAGCCCTTTTGAGTCATTGAGTTCATCAGATTGGTCGCAGATTCTACCGACCGTAAAATCTCAAGAGGCACTGCAAATACTACGGTATTAGACTGGTCTGAAGAAAGATCGTTCAAGCTCTGAAGTGTACGAAGGTGCAAGGCTCCTGGAGATTCTGAGAGCATTCTTGCAGCCTTAGCCATATTCTCAGCTGCAGCCACCTCCCCTTCTGCTTTAATGATTACAGAACGTCGTTCACGTTCTGCTTCTGCTTGCTTCCCGATAGTTCGCTCCATATCTTCAGGAAGGAAGAAGTCCTTAAGCTCCACGTTTTCTACTGTGATTCCCCATTCATCGGTCTCCTTATCGATAATCATCTGAATACGCGCAGAAAGCTCATCACGTTGCGAAAGTACTTCATCGAGCTCCGCACCACCGACAATATTACGCATGGTTGTCTGCGCCAGTTGCGACACTGCATGGAAGAAGTTTTCCACCTCAAGTGTTGCTTTTGCCGCGTCTGATACTTTGTAATAAATTACTGCGTTAATACTTGCAGAGACATTGTCCTTAGTAATCACCTTCTGATCAGGCACATCAACTGCCTTTACACGCATGTCCACCTTCTGCATCCTCTGAAAAACGGGCACCAGGATACTCCAACCAGGTTGTCGAATGCCGGTAAACTTCCCCATGGTAAGCACCACCCCTCGTTCATATTGCTTCACCTCGCGCAAGAATGAGAGAATAACAATAACAACACCTAAAATAATCCACCACATAAGTCTAAATAGTTATATAAATAATTAAAGACAGTATACCACCAGAATAAAAAATAGCCCGCTAAAACAAGCGGGCCATTGTTACAATGCATCAATGCGCAAAAATTCTTCCTTGAGCTGAGTAACTCTCTTTGTCATTTCTCTAGTATCCATATGTTCAGACATTAAACGTTGCTCATTCTTAGAAAGCTTTTGATAGTAAAAAACTGAATCACATTTTCTCATCATGATTGGCAACAGAGAACAGGTCTCTTCAGGGAAAATATCTAATAAAACCTGGTTTTTTTCTCCCACCGTAACAATGTTCCACGTGTGGCCATACCTATACATAGGTTTCCAGAAAAATAAGTATTTTCTAGGAAGATAGGTGTGTTTCCATCCATCTTGAACATCTACATTAAATGCTTCTGCATATGCTCTAGCAACTGCATGGCATGTAGGAATAACTGCAATCTGATCAGGTTGGCTGACAAAAATAGTATTATCAAAGTAAAGACGAATTTTTACCACCCTATGAATATGCTCACGCATCACCTCACCATGGGTATGATTCAAGCAACTCATGCCTCTTCTCCCAAGTCCTAACATCTAATATCTCCCTATAACTATTTGTTGTAATTTGCCATGTGATAACACATAAGTCAACAAAATTGTTGTTATCAGGCATATTATAAAATGGTACAAACTACTTTTGTAAAACAGAAGGTCTAGAATTGATTCAGCTAAAGGCACAGTACAATTTTGGAAGGATACATATTTATATACGATGATTAACGAATTAAAGTTATGACGCCGTAGATGAATTTATTTTATACCTTTTGATTTAGTAGTGACATTGCGCCATACAATCCTCCTTCATCACCTAATGTTGCATCAAGGATTAACGGTACTTCTGCTACATCACCCAAAACAGCATTGGTGTGTTTTACGATATCATCAAGCAAAATACGCGGGTCACCGACAATCATTGAACCCCCAAGCACAATTACATCTGGAGACCAGTAGAGTGTTGAATTACGTAACCCATGCGCAAGATACAGCGCAAGCTGATTCCAGATAGCATCCTGTTGAGGAATATCATATGGTTTCACACCCATACGTTTCTCAAGGGCAGTACCGGAGACCAGATTTTCTAATGTAGGCTCAATATCTTCACCGAGGATAGTATGATCAATATCAAGTATTTGATGTCCAGGTTCGAACCCATGTCGATAGTCATCAATCTCTCCATTTTCAATTTTCGCGCCTCCTACTCCGGTACTGATTGTATGATAGACCACAATTTCGTGCCCTTGACCGGCACCAAAATTAGCTTCTCCAATACCCGTAAGTGCCGCATCATTCTCAAGATACACTTCCGCTCCTAATTTCTTCTTTAGTAACTGAGCGATCGGCTTATCAATCCAATCAGAAAGCACTCCGCCAGGATCATTTACCATTTCACTCTTATCATCATTTAAAACTCCTCGCACTCCCCCTGCAATTCCACGAATCGAATGAGCTGTAAGCGCCTTAGCACTGGCCACAATTTTATCAATACCTTTGCTAAAATCCTTAGGTGTATCAAAACGAACAATTTCATCAATTGTTTTCAAGTCTTCAGAAACAGCAACTCTCGTTTTCGTTCCTCCTATATCAAATAAAATGTAGCTCATACGTTAAATATACTTTATTACAATCTACCACACAGTGCATCTTTCATGGTTTTCCATATATGCACAACCCACGGAGTAAAATTTGAAGGATGTAGTGCAACCATCTGGAAATACTCATCAGTCGACACCCATTTCACCTCTGTTACCTCATCAATTTTCAAGGTAAGTTCTGTCGAAGAATCCAACTGTGCTCGGCACACAACGTAGAAGGTAGTATCAAAAAACACAGGGGCTGAGACTTCTTTTACTTCAAGGTTTACTCCGAGCTCTTCAAACACTTCGCGAACCCCGGCCTCCGCGTATGATTCGCCGATATCAACATGACCACCAGAGCAATCCCAAACACCTGGATGGATTTTCGACTCCAGACTTCTTTTTTGCAACAAAAATTCACCTTTTTCGTTTGAGATAAAAATTCGAGTCACTCGGCGAGACCAATTGTTTTCAAAGGCTTCCGAGATAGTCGTTTCACCGATAACTTCATTTTTATCGTTTACTTTGGGAATTGGATTGCTTGCCATACTTTATTCAACAATGGCTCCGAGTTTTAGTCCAAATATGTCTGACGCGGTTTTTACATGCTCTACAACTGACTGTTTAAAGTATGGTGGGTGTGCAGCTTGGATTTTCCCTACAACAAAATACCCTATTGCGAGCATTGCTCCATAATCTGCATCTTCAGGAAGGTCTATATGTAAGCGATTTCTAGGAAGACCATAGTGTTCATTATCTACATCAAAAGATATGAACAGCTCAGTGTCAGAAGATATAACTGTCTTAGCATGTTTCACTTCTTCATCGGTAAAAACTCGGCCGTTAACCTGAGGTCCAAACAATTCATCAAACTTCGTACGCAGCATTGCGCGTGCATGTTCAAACTTTGAAGGAATAATAATTGTGAATGCAGTATAGTCACCTAAATTTTGCGGTAATTTAGGCAATACCTCATTTTGAATAAACTGTTCAATTTGTGATGCACTTTCTCCGGTTTTACCAAGGATTGAACCAAAGTATGTAGAGGTATTATAGGTATACGGTTCACGGTTTTTGGGGAAGACATGTACGCAGCCTTCAGACATACCAGCTGAAGCGGGAGAATTAGGTGTATTAGTAACTAAATGTGTCTCGAGTCCTTTGGCTTGTAAGTCAGCAACCATCGCAATCGCATGCTTACTTCCCGACGCACTAAATACAACTGCCCCATCCAGACCTGTCTCCTTTTCGAGTGTAGCACTATACGAACTTTCGTCTGCAAACACAGCTACCCTGTCAGAGAAAACAATCTGTGCAGTCAAGAATGCATTACCACTTCCTATTACCAGAGGTTTAGAGAAATGGGAAAAATCAATTTTTGGTGGTTGTGTTTCTTCAAAAAGCTCCAGAGCTCCCAAAACCACCACATCTAAATCGGGGATGGATGATTCATCAAATGTGTTTAAGACGTCTCTGTATTTACCCATATAAATTAAATTTGCTTTGTAGCCTTTCCATTTGTTGCTTTTACAATATATTTGTATGCTTCATCTACTGAATCAACAACCTGGAACAGGTCTAAATCTTCCTTACTGATTGTTTTAAATTCCTTCAGAAGCGTTGTGTTAAAGACCTTAATCATAGGGTCCCAAAAATCTTTTCCATAAAGCACAATGGGAATTCGTTCAATTTTCTTAGTCTGAATCAATGTCAACATCTCAAACAGCTCATCGAGTGTGCCAAAGCCTCCCGGGAAATACACGTACACTTCAGACGCAAACGCGAGCATTACCTTGCGTGAAAAGAAGAAGTCAAAATCTAATGAATCTGTTGTATAGGGATTGAGTTTTTGTTCGAATGGCAATTCAATATTTAGACCAATAGACTGGCCACCAACCTTGAATGCGCCTACATTCCCTGCCTCCATAATACCTGGACCTCCACCGGTGATTACGGTGAAATTTTTCTTTGCGAGCTTTGCTGCAAGTTCTTCTGCTTGTTTGTAGTAGGTATCGCCTGGTGAAGTTCGGGCACTTCCGTAGAAGCTCACTGCAAGACCTTGCTTTCGCAACAACTCAAACCCCATCACGAATTCTGACATAATACGAAATACTCGCCATGACTCAACCGCGTCTCCATTCATGTCTAATAGGTCAGTAACTATTCGACAGTTATCAATCTTCTTTTTCTTGGCAGCGACTTTGTCTGCTTTTTTTCGTATTAATTTTCGTGGCATATACGTACATTTTATCATGGAAGAAACTCTAAATACGAAGCTATCCCAAGTTGAGGTGCGTACGGTATACTAAGGTATGATTACTAAAAATATCAAGCGCCTCTCTTTCGCATTTGCAGGTATATTTTATGCATTAAAAAACGATTCGAGCTATCGACAACAGTTTTATGGAATTGGTATTGTTATCGCAATTTTTATTTATTTGTACCAAGATATTACGCAAACAGAGCTATTTTTTCTAGTTTTGGCATATGCACTGATACTTATCACAGAACTACAAAACTCTTCACTTGAAGAAGCACTCGACCATATGCATCCAGAATTACATGACAAAATCGGTCGCAGTAAGGACATGGCTGCAGGTGCAGTGCTCACTGCAGGGTTCATCCTTCTATTTGTTATTATTGCAATTACTTTTTTCTGATCGCATACTCAGAATCTAGTGAGGTAACCTGAAACCTACGACGTCCGACGTCGTAGGTTTTATAGTCTAACTGTACTTTCTTACTGAAGCCACGGGATCTCAAACTGCTCAAACTCTGGAAGGAGTTTTTTATCGTAGAGTAGGCGTGAGGCGACTTCTGCATGGCAGAGTGCTCCAGTCAGTGCATTATGCGGGTCGGGTTCAGCAGGGACACCACAGTATTGCAAAACAGCATTGAGGTCTAGATTTGATCGTTTTCGTTGTGGATCAACGGGTGGTTTGTTCCCTCTTTTTATAATATGCATCCAACACAATGAATGGGTATCAATAGTCCGATACGCAAAATTCCATGCAAGGTGGGCACGTGCGGCTCCTGCACGTAAGAAGTCGCGGTCGAATGAAACGTTTTGTCCTGCGAGCGTACGGTCTGCAGCATGCTGTGACCACTCAATAAATTTTCGTACAGCTTCCTCCTCAGTCTGCTTTGCAGGATCAGTTATTTCTTTTTGAGTAAAACCATTTACTTCAAGCGCACCATCCATCACATGAGCACCTGTCCAAATTTTGCACTCTTCATAAAACCGTTTTTCAGGATTATCAAAATCAATCGCCCCAATAGATACTATTGAGTGTTTTGTATATTCAGTTCCTGAAGCTTCTATATCAAGGATTATCATAAAAATATTGTACCACCATCTCCAGCACGCACTTTGGATGACTATATGTTGACAGATTAAATTATTGTATGTATTGTGCTACTCAGAAATATTTTCAATGAGGGAGGAAACTAATGTTTACTACAAAAGACTGGAAGATGTTCAAGCGTGGTGCGGCGCCCGAAGCTGGCAAATGGGTCGTGAGAGCAATTTTTCTTGTAATAGCACTCATTGTTACGTATTTCCTGATAAGCTATTTCCTTGCTACCCCTGGCCGAGTGATTGGAGGTGTCGCGGAAAGCGTCGGAGGCGCAATTGGTTCCGCATGGGACTACCTTCCCGATTTTATTCCAGGTGCCGATGATGCAAATGCACCTGCTGAAACTCAACCAGCTGCTGAACAAACACCTACGCCGGTAATCGTTTCAGCAGAGCCAAATATCGAAGAGGAAAATTTCACCTGTGGGTGGATCACAAAATTCAACCCATTGTGCGACTAAGCTAAGTCGTAAAAGGTCGGAGCAATTGCTTCGACCTTTATTATTTATGACAATTTTCCTTTGTTATGCACGTATGCAAATGCGGCCCCAAAATAAACGATTACCGTAGAGACATACACCCAAATCAGGAGTGCAAGAATAAGTCCCGCAGCACCAAACAAACCAGGAATTGGTGTAAAGGCAATATATGCGGACACGAGCCACTTAGCAACCAAGAAAAGACAACTTGCTATAAACGCGCCAATAATTCGCGAATGCAACGATGGGCACGTCCTTGGGAGTATCTTATATGCAACGCTAAACAATATTGTGGTCATGCCCAAAAAAATAACAGTTTCGAATGCAAATAATTCCAAAAACGGTACGCTCCCAATGAAATTCAAAACTAACCAGTCAACGGCAAGTAAGCAAATTAAGTAAAGTTCAAATATTCCAATAAATAAAATAGACCGATATGATTTCAGCACCCACCCTGCAAAGCCATGATGCGGAAGACCCCAGATTTGATGGAGTCCACTTGCAAAGGTATTAAAAAAAACAATTATCATTGTAGAGAAGAAAAGAACTCCAAGTAATGGGGCGACAAAACCATGGGCAAGTACCTCAAGGTTCTCTACTGCAGTGTGTAGCAACAGCAGCATATCAGTACCAAGAACACTTCCCCAGCGATCCATACTACTTACCACATATACATTGCCATACAACCAACTACTTATAATTACCGAGAGGAGCAAAAGCGGCACTATGGCAAACAGGGCATAATACGAGACTGCAGCTGCCATATAACTCGCACCCTCGTTGTACCAAAGAAGGGTTGCCAACTTCGTATGTTCCCATAGATTTTTCATATACTCGATAGTAGCACACAGACATCTTGTTTTTGATACAATTGACATATGAATGTGCAGATTGAAGCAGACTGGAAAGCAGTACTCAAAAGTGAGTTAGGTAAGGAGTATTTTACCGAGCTTATAGACGAAGTAAACAGCTTATATTTGAGTGGCGTTGTATACCCATCACAAGAACTTATATTCAATGCGTTTACTTACTGCCCCTTTACTAAAGTAAAGGTGGTCATCCTCGGGCAAGATCCGTATCATGGATTTGGCCAGGCCCATGGATTAGCCTTCTCAGTACCTGATGAAATAAAAATACCCCCATCATTGATGAATATATACAAGGAAATAGGTAATTCTTTGCCACTTTCTGGAAACTTAGTACCTTGGGCAGAGCAAGGGGTTTTATTACTCAACAGTACGCTGACCGTTACAGCTCACCAACCAGGCTCACATCAAAAACTTGGATGGGAAACGTTTACTGATGCAGTCATCAGTAAAGTATCAGACAAGCAAAAACATGTAGTGTTTTTGCTCTGGGGTGCATTCGCACAGAAGAAAGAAGGGCTCATAGACCACACAAAACACCTAGTCCTTACTGCACCACACCCTTCCCCGCTTTCAGCTCACAGAGGCTTTCTTGGGTGTGGCCACTTCCGTAAAGCAAATGAATATCTTGAAAAGCATAAGAGGAGCGCCATAACCTGGTAGAACATTCTCTTTACCTTGTCCTAAAAAGAGCAATTCCCTGCCGGTGTATATCCTGCTGCTTCAGCGTCTTTCTTTGTATTGAAAAATATTTTATTATCTTCGTTCATTTGTTTAGCACCAGGGCATGATAGTAAGTGATACTTTGTCCCTTTTTTGGAAGCAACAAATTTCTGAATCTGTTCACTTTTTAACTCTTGCGTAGCACTAGAAACCGTAGCTACAGCCTCTAACTGCGTATAGGTAACAGAAGGAATTACAGCAGGGACGGCAGGCTGCACAGAATATCGACCCAGTGCAAACGAAAGTAATGAAACAAGAATAATAAGACAGGTATAGAAATATACGTCTATTGCAATTAAGCGCTTGAAATTATTGTACATATCTTGTATACTTGCCCCCGTTATTAACCCGATTATACCTTATATAGTATGTCAACAAAGAAAGCCGGCGGAACAGCCAAGAACCTGCGCGATTCGCAGCCAAAATATCTAGGTCTCAAAAGCGCTGATGGGCAGTCTGTAAAGACCGGTCAAATCATCGTTCGACAACGAGGTACAAAGATCGAGGCAGGTAAGAACGTTAAAGTTGGAAAGGATCACACTCTCTACGCTGCATGTGAAGGAAAAGTTGCCTTCAAGAGCATCCGAAAAGTACGATTCAATGGTCATAAAGTGACCAAGAAAGCGGTAGACGTTGTAACTGCATAGTTACTCCATAATATAAACCAATGCACGAGTGCATTGGTTTATATTATACTTGAGGAATTTTAGTGATTGAGAGAAACAAAAAGACCATCAGGTTTTAGCTGTTGGTCTTTTTAATTTCTCAATTATCCTTCTCTCCGAATAGTGAGTGATTCAATTACCACAGGCTCAACAGGAAGATCTCCAGGTCCTGTCTGTACGGTAGAGATAACATCTACAATATCCATACCTTCTGATACACGTCCGAATACGGGGTGCTTAGAAGTAAAGGGTGGTTTGTCGAAATCAAGGTTTGTATTGTCTACCGTGTTAATGAAAAACTGACTTCCTCCAGAGTTAGGTTGCCCAGTATTAGCCATTGAGATAGTACCTCGTAGGTTGGTGAGTGCTTCACCTTCTACAAACTCATCTTGGATTGTGTATCCAGGTCCTCCTTGGCCATAAATTGAAGTATCTGCGCCTTTAGAGTTTGAGTCTCCACCTTGGATCATAAACCCATCGATAATTCGATGGAACTTAGTTCCGTCATAATACCCCTCTTCTGCAAGTTTAATAAAGTTTCCTGTTGTAACAGGCATCTGATCTTCAAAAAGTTCCATCTCTACAACACCTTTACTGGTGTTAAATACTGCAATAGGATTCATAACATTTGTGATAGCTAATTGTTCAACTTCTTCAAGCACCTCTGGTGCCAATGGAGCATCAAGCTCAAGTGGAGTACCTTCTTCAGAAAGCAGGAGCTGCGGCGCTCCAGCTTTCTGATTTGTAATGTACAACAATCCTGCCATCAACAACGCAGAACCAGCTAGTACCGCCACAATTTGTTTAATGTTTGCCATGCTTGATATTATTTAACGACTACTGAAACTTCGATACTAACGGTAGCTGATCCAGAAACGAGTTCAATAGCATGTGTACCAATTTCTTTAATCGGCGTTTTGATAACCACCTGTGATACCGGGATATCTTGATTTGTTTTTTCCTTAATTGCCTCTGCAATTGTATCAGCCTTTAACGCTTGAAACATTCGCCCTTCTTCACTTGCTTCTACAGCTATTTCGAGTGCGACACCCTTAATTGCTTCTACCGCAGCAGCGAAGGACTCATCCCCAGCAGCGCGGTCAGACGCAGTTTTTGCAGACTGAGCTTCGATTGCTTTTACATTTTCGGGAGTTGCAGGCTTTGCCATTCCTTGGGGAATAAGTTTATTCATCCCATAGCCACTGGGAACTTCAACGATATCAAATCGGCGACCGATTTTAGCAACATCCTGTAGCAGTATTACTTTCATGATTTCTTTATATCTTTATTAATTAACGTTGCGGTACTATAGCATTTTTGCTCATTTACTTCTACATATAGTGTGTTACATTTGACGTCTGTCGTTCTTATTGTACAAATCATATCGGGAGTACCAACATGGTCGAACCACGCGCCGCGCTCTTCATAAGAGAACAAAATTCAGATGCACACAACGTCAAAGTTGTTCCTGCACAGAGCTGGGGAAAAACCTACAGTTATATTGCTAGAGAACTCTCGTACTTGATCACCATCCGCTTTAATAAGCATGGTGGATCATATTGTTGGATTCGTAAAGCATCAGCGTAGAATATATAAGTTTACTCAGCATACACATAAAAAAACGGCATCCGACAGATGCCGTTTTATCTTGTACTGAAAAATAAATATGATATGGTAGCCATAGATAGCCAAACCATAAGGAGAAAAAGATGGGCAGACTACTTCCTCAAGTTGCAAAAGAAAATCTACGTATAGCGACACTTGCTATCAATGCACAACACCCAGGTGCTACAGATATTCATCACACCAAAAGGAACCTGCGAGCGCTTCGGTGGAGAATGATAAATTTTATGCACAAGGGAAAAGAAGGGATGTGTATACTCTCGCTCGATGATGACAGGTGCGTGATAGACTGGCCCATTCCCACAATGGGCATCTTCCCTCCTACTTTTATTCCACCATATGAAAAAAAATCTTAGGGACAGAATGACCTCAAACGACAAAAAATGGCGTGCCTCCAAGGCACGCCATTTCTATTTTACTGTACAAGTAAATCCTCTTCTTCCTCTTGACCAACAGTCTTATCTCCGTTAATCCAGCGTATTGCTGCATCGAGCTGTGGGTCTTCTTCTGCAATTATCTGTTCTGGTGTTCGCTCAATTTCAATATCTGGCTTCAGGCCATCAGAAGAAATAGAGGTACCATCGGGAGTAAACCAGCGGGCGATGGTCACTTTAAGCGATGCTCCAGTAGGAAGGTCTACCAGCTCCTGTACTGACCCCTTACCAAACGTTGTCTTACCAATCAGTGTAGCCACACTATGTTGTGACAATGCTCCAGCAAGAATTTCTGATGCTGATGCAGACCCTCCATCAATCAATACCACCACCTCTTCTGGCTCGAAACCGCGCAACTTCTTTCCTTGTGATCTATAAATCTCTTCTGTTGAACCATCTCCAAAGTTTTCCCGAACTATCACCTCTCCTGCGGGCAAGAAAAATGATGCTATCGCAACTGCGCTCTGCAAGAATCCACCAGGGTTACCCCGTAAATCAAGCACTAGCTTACTCGCCCCACTTCTGGTATACCCACGAAGTGCCTCTTCCATCTTGAGTTCCGCAATTGCATTAAAGCTATATAAGGAAATAATAAACACATCATCGCGTAATTCAGTTTCAACGGTAGGAATAGTGATAGTGTCGCGAACAACAGGAATCTTCAAAAGTTCAGTTGCCCCCACACGGTACATGGTCAAAATCACTTCAGTCCCCTTCTCACCTCGAATCAAGCGCACTGCTTCATCAAGCCCCATATCTTCAGTTGAAACTCCATCAATCTCAACAAGAACGTCTGCAGCTACAATACCAGCAGCTTCCGCAGGAGTATTCGGTAGCGGTGCGATAATTGTAATTACTTCATTACGTATCCCTACTTCCATCCCCACACCTCCAAAGTTGCCTGAGATTGTTTCATCAAACTCAGCAGCATCGGTGGGTGGCAAGAATACTGTGTACGGATCGTCATAACTTCGAACCATCCCTGAAATAGCGCCTTCTATCAACTCTTCGGTCGACACATCGTTTGTAGATGATGATGAAACAAATTTTTCTTCCATCAAGCTCCATACACGCCAGAATTCTGTGAGGTCAACCTCTTCATCAGGCACCGGGGTTCGTGCGAACAGAGAAAATATGCCTGCCTCCATTCGAACCTGATGTGTATCATTGGTTCCGATTTGCAAACCCGAGAAAAAAGCAGCAGCAGCCAGCAGTAACGCTAAGCCGACACCTAAGAAATTCCTAGAACCTGATTGTTTTGGTTGCGTATCCGCTACGGAAACTTCTGTGTCTGTATGGTCATTCATGATCGTTATTATTGCACATTTATAATACTTCGCAAAAAGACAACGTGCTAGAATATATGCAGTATATAGTTTCTATGATTGAACGATACGAACACAAAAAAATTACCTGGTTGGATGTTGCAAATCCAACTGCAGAAGAAATTCGTGAAATTACCCAAGAAGCAGGCATTCCACCTGAATTCACGAGTGATTTAACTGTAATGGTCCCTCACAGCGAAACCTTTTATAAAAAAGGGGGTCTTAAAATCACCCTTGATTTTCCCATCGTACGGCGTACAGATATCAAGCATCCCCACGAAATAAAATTTATTGTTACCAAAAATCACCTGATCACGATTCGATTTGAAGAAATTGAAGCAGTGCATCGATTTAGCAAAGAATTTGAAGTTCGATGTATGCTTAAGAACGGAAAAGGTATGACCAGTATCAATCTTTTTTTTGTGATGCTCAGCTATATCTATGACGCTGTCTATTTAAAGCTCGATTATCTCGAATCAAAGATGAAAGATGTGGAAGAAGAGATATTCAACGAGCACGAACGTGAAATGGTTTTTGAGATTTCAGCCATCAGTCGAAAACTAATCGGTTTCCGACAAACTATGGAATCCCATGAAAATGCTTTAGTCCGATTACGTACGGGGATAGGTGTTGCCTTTGGAAAAACCTATGAAAAACATGTTGACGTTCTCGAGCATCATTACCGAAATCTTACTCGACATGTATATGCCTTGTCACACACTTTAGATGACCTTCGGGACACCAACATGGCTCTACTTTCTACAAAACAAAATGAAACAATGAAGATTTTTACGATTCTTGCTTTTATCACCTTCCCGCTTACACTCTTTACCTCAATGTTTGGAATGAATACTGCCACTACACCAATCGTTGGTCGTGAAGGAGATTTTTGGATTATTCTTGGGGTTATGGCGGTAGTGTCAGTTTTCTTCTTTGGCTTTTTTAAATATAAGAAGTGGATTTGAACTGCCTCGAGGCAGTTCAAATCTAATCCTCACGTAGTGAGGAAACCTAATATGAGCGGAACGAAACAGGGTTAGGTAGGTCGAATTTTTTATAACTACCGTGCCCAGTGTGCAGTTTATATTTAGCATTGCTTTTGTTTTACCCAATGTATCTTTTTTTTGGTACACTAAACGCACTATGTTTAAACTCTTTACCTCAAAATCAGACAGTGCCCGCTTCCCTGCTTTCACATTATTTAATAGTGAAACAATGGAGCAAGAAACATTTGAGCCACTTTCAAAAAATGATGTTCGTGTGTATTCATGCGGTCCAACAGTGTACGACTACGCCCACATTGGGAACCTTCGTGCATACATATTTTC